>OLOS01000102.1_pt1 | contig 100250 bp, 87 predicted proteins | sample 1672631 | NCBI WGS metagenome assembly OLOS01 (sample SAMEA3136707, study PRJEB25190) | human gut metagenome | biome: human gut; feature: human-associated habitat; material: faeces | place: Austria | collected 2013
GGTATCCCTGCTGGAGGGCTATTATAAAAAACGGCGTCATAAATTCATCGTCGCCGCCCGGAGCTACATCGATGAGCATTATTCGGACAGTTCATTGTCACTCAACGGGGTGGCCGGGTATCTTGGGGTGAATCCATCCTATCTGAGCAAGCTTTTTACGGAGGCGCTACATAAGCATTTTAATGACTACCTGAACGAATGCCGGGTTGAGGAGGCGAAAAAGCTGTTGATGACAAACCGCCTGACCGTGAAGGAGATTGGTTACAGGACAGGATTTAACTCGGTCCAGAATTTTATCCGGGTTTTTAAGCGATATGAGAATGTCACACCCGGGCAGTACAGGGATTTGAAGCGTGGTTAGCGGTACCGGGAACGGGCCGGAGGGAATAGGATTCCTTCCGGCCCGTTTTGTGTGGACTGGGTCAGGGTAGACTGGGTCAGGTTGGACCGGGTCAGGGCAGGCTGGGTCAGGGTGGACCGGCCCAATGGCGGGGATGTCCGCAATGAATGATATCTGTGATGATTAACATTTTTTTTGCTGATGAAAGAATTGTGAACAATCCACAGGAAACGTCATTTACATTTGGGAAAGCCGTGGGTATAGTAAAAACAAGCCAGGCGGCCGCCGGTAAAATAAGAGAACCGTTATGAAGGATGGACGAAGGTCCATGGATTGAGAGGAGATAAAGGTATGATATTGAAAAAATTGTGTCGTGCGTCAAAACGTTCCATTATGGGTATTATGGCATTGGCGGCCGTGAGCAGCATGGTAATCAGCGGCTGCGGTTCAAATAAAGGAACCGTATCCGAAACTTCCACCCAAGCGCAGCCACAGTCCGCTGCGGCAGAAAATAATGAGGGCGGCGCTCAGGAACAGAAAGTGATGAAGCTGGCGGCAACCCTGATGCCGGACACGTCGCCTATCAAATGTCTGACAGACATGAGCGTTAAGCTTAAGGATGAGACACAGGGCGCTGTTGATATCCAGATATTCCCAGCCAGCCAGTTGGGGGGACAGCGTGATTTCGTGGAAGGCGTTTCCATGGGGACCGTGGAAATGTGTATCGTAGGCGTAGGGGCCTTAGAATCATTTGAACCCAGGTTTTCCATCTATGGGATGCCGTTCCTGTTTGAGGATAACGACCATCTCTATAAGTTCTATGACAGCGATATCAACCAGAAGATCCTCCAGGATTTTTGCGACCAGAAAGGAATGCGTGTGATCGGCCTGTTTAATGAAGGGTTCCGCACGGTCTGGACCAAGGAAAAGCCGGTTGAATCCCTGGCTGATTTTAAGGGGCTGAAGCTCCGGGTCCCGGAGGTGCCGATTTTCGTTGATATGTTCACCACCCTTGGCTGTAATGCGACGCCGCTTCCGGCGGGGGACGTTTATACGGCCCTGCAGACAGGAATGATCGAAGGGGTTGAACTTCCCGTCAGCTCTATTGTGGGCGGCAAAATTAATGAAGTGGTCAAGTATGAGACGGTTACAAACCATGTAAGCGGGGCCATGGTGGTTCTGATTAATGAGGGATATTATCAGTCGCTGACCGGGGAACAGCAGCAGATGCTGCTGGCGGCGGTTAAGGAGGCCTCCGATACGGACCGGGCCAACATGGTCACGGATACTGAGAAATACGAGAAGGTAATTGCGGAAAGCGGAATCCAGCAGATCATCCCGTCCGAGGAGATGATGGCGCAGTTCCGGGAAGCCATGAACGGTGTTTCGGAGAAATATTTTAAGGATGTGATTGACCAGGAGACAATTGACCAGATCCGGGCCATGGCTGAATAGACGGTTTTGGGGCGCGCATATGGCGGGAATGGATGTTCAGACGCCTATGCCTGCCCCTTGTAAATGGAGGGTTTTTTATGAAACAGATTTGGAGGATTTTTGACAGTATACTGGAATGGGTGCTGGTAAGCTGCACCTTTGCAATGGCGGTGCTCTGTTTCACACAGGTGGTATTCCGGTATGTGTTTAACAGTTCCATCCCATGGTCGGAGGAGGCCAGCCGGTATTTATTCTCGGTGGTGGTATTTTTCGGTGGCATTATCTGCGTTAGGGACAAGGGACACGTGTGCGTGGATATCATAATACAGCAGCTGCCGTGCAGGGTAAGGCGCTATTACAGCCTCCTGCTCTATGCTTTGATGTTCCTGTTCTCCCTGTTCCTGGCAAAAGCAGGCTGGGAGCTTGCGGTTAAAAATATGTATCAGGTGTCTCCGGCCCTGCGGATCCCGCTGGGGTGGGTTTACATGACGATTCCATTTTCCGGCGTGTTCATGGGGGTTAACAGTATCCGGCGCGCCATATGGGACTTCAGGGAAGGCAGCGGGGAGGGGAAGGTGGAGGAATGAATGCAGCAATCATAATGGGGATTCTTTTTTTTGTACTTTTAATCAGCGGATTGCCTATCAGTTTTGCCACGGGGCTGGCGGCCATGGTGTACATCCTGCTGACGCCGAATATTCCGGCCATCCTGATTCCGCAGCGGATGTTTGTTACGGTTGATTCCTTTGCATTGATGGCGATTCCCCTGTTCATATTGGCGGGCGAACTGATGAACAGCGGCGGGATTACCCGTAAAATTGTGGATTTCTCATCTAAGCTGGTGGGACATATCACAGGAGGGCTTGCACATATCAGTATCCTGGCCTGCATGATTTTTGCAGGTATGTGCGGTTCCTGTACGGCTGCCGGGGTTTCAGTGGGTTCCATGATGATCCCGGCCCTTAAGAAAGAGAATTATGATGTGGACTTCAGCGCGGCGGTCATCGCCAGCGCGGCGGTGTTGGGGCCGGTGATTCCGCCCAGCATCATCATGGTGGTTTACGCTTCCCTGACAGGCACTTCCGTTGCAAAGCTATTTTTAGGCGGTATTGCCCCGGGAATCATCATAGGGATGCTTTTGATGTTCACGGCCTACCGTATTTCCAAAAAAAGGGGCTACCAGGCGAAGCTTGCCAAACGATGCTCCCTGAAGGAAATCATGGTGTCCTTCAGGAAATCCCTGGCGGCGCTGCTCCTGCCAATCGTGATTATCGGAGGTATCCTGTCCGGCATGTTTACAGCCACGGAAGCAGGGGCAATCGGTGTGGCATACGCGGGGGCGGTGGGCTTTCTCAGCGGTGAGATCCACATAAGCGATGTAAAGAGGATCCTGCTCAACGCAGCTAAGTCCAGCACCAACATCCTGTTCTTAATGGGGACGGGAGCGGTGTTCGGGTGGATTCTGACAAGCCTGCAGATTCCGCAGATGATGACAAGGCTGCTCATCGGAATATCCTCGCAGCCGCAGATACTGATGCTTATCATAATCGCATTCGTGCTCTTCCTTGGCTGCTTTCTGGCGGATGCCGCCATTGTCCCGGTACTGGCGCCGCTGCTGTTTCCGGTCATCCAGCAGGTGGGGATTGACCCGGTGGCCTTTGGCGTAATCCTCTGTACCACCGCAGTGGTCGGTAACATCACGCCTCCTGTGGGGGGGCTGCTGTTTGTCATCAGCGGGGTGGGGAATGTATCCGTGACAAAAACAGCCCGGGCCGTACTGCCGTTCCTGGCAGTGATTGTATGTGTGCTTGTGGCCTGCGGGATATTCCCGCAGATTGTTACAACCATACCAGACCTTTTGATGAAATGATAGGAGGGATGCTTACATATGGCTACTGAATTTGACATGGATATTAAGAAGCTGTACGGACTTTATAAATATCCGGAGAAATACCGGGTTTTACCGTTCCGTATATTTGGGAACCTGTATTATGTGGGAAATGCGGATGTGGGCGCGCACCTGATTGACAGCGGGGACGGCCTTATCCTGATTGACACCACTTATCCGTCCACGGCGGCGCTCTTAATCCAGTCAATCTGGGAACTGGGATTCCGGCCGGAGGATATACGTATCATTTTGCATACCCATGGACATTTTGACCATTTTGGCGGGACCGCGCTGATTAAGGCGCTGTCCGGGGCCAGGACCTTTCTGGGGGAGGCGGACGCCAGGATGTTCTGTGAACAGCCGCAGCTGGCCCTCTGTGCGGATTGCAGGGGATATGCGTATACCGAACCCTTTGTCCCGGATGTGGAAATCCGCGACGGGGACATCATTTCTCTGGGGAATACAGAAATCAAAGCAGTCGCGACACCGGGGCACACGGACGGGGTCATGTCGTTTTTCTTTGATGTGACCGATGGGACGAACGTCCTTCGGGCAGGGCTTTTCGGCGGGGCGGGTGTGAATACAATGACATCGGATTTCATTGCCCGTTACCACAATTCCCAGTGCAGGCGGCAGTTCCCGGAAAGTCTTGAGAAAATCCGCAATGAAAAGGTGGATATTACACTGGGTAATCACGCGGCCCAAAATCATACACTGGAAAAATATGAAAAAAAGAAAAGCCAAAAAGACGGAGACAATCCGTTTATCGATTCTGGGGAGTGGCAGGAATTCATCCGGTCCGCGGGCGCGAATTTCCAGCGCATGCTTCTGGCGGAGCAGCGAAAATAATATAAGGGAGGGTAACAGGGATGGCATTGGCGGAGTTGAACTTTTTTTCCTACTATCTTGGGATGAACACGTCTGTGATGGCGCTTTTGCCGGAGGAGAGGGGCATGCCCATATCAGATGACTCCCATAAGAAATATCCGGTACTGTATTTGCTTCACGGACATGGGGATGACCAGACCGGGTGGATCAGGAAGAGCATGCTGGAACTTAAGGTGAGGGACAGGGAACTGATTGTGGTAATGCCCACGACCCATAGGGGATTTTACATCAATGGGAAACATGGCTACCGGTATTTTGATTACCTGGCAAAGGAGCTGCCCCGGGCGGTTGGGAATTTTTTCCACGGTTCCCTGGAACGGAAGGATAATTATATTGCAGGCCTGTCCATGGGAGGATACGGCGCCCTTTACCTTGCCTTGTCCTGCCCGGAACAATATGCGGGGGCGGCGGCGCTGTCGGCTGCGGTTACGCCTGGAGCTGTCCTGGATGTGGGCAGCCAGATGTTTTCCGTTCCGGATTTCAGGGAAAATATCGCTGACTGTTTCGGATGTCCGGAGCAGGCGGACGGCTCAGAATACGATTTAAGGCAGAAATGTCTGGATCTGAAGAAAAGGGATGCGGCGGACTGGCCTAAAATAATGCAGTCCATAGGAACGGAGGATCCTTTGTATCCTGCGAACCTGGAATTTTCAAGGTGGCTGAAGCAGGAAATGCCCGGACTGGAATACCAATACACGCAAGCAGCGGGGAATCATGACTGGATATTCTGGGACAGCCAGATTGATCCTGTTTTGAGGTTTTTTGGGCTATGAGGCAGTTGGGGAACCGGCTGGCTCAAAGAAAACAGCGGTATTAGACTGGCGCCATATTGACTGAAATGGCATTTTATGGTATATTTATCTCCATAAAAGGAATAACAGTTTGGAGCTTTGTGCACAAATTCTGAAAAAGCCGGTTTTGACCACAGTCCTGAGTTGGTCAGACCGGTTTTATTTATTGAAAGCGTTATTCTTTTTAAAAAATAACGAATGGAGGAAATGAAACAATGGAGGGGAAATGGAACTCAAAAACAGGTCTGTTACTATGGGGAGGCATATTGGGGCTGGTGGCTGCCGCGCTGGCATTCATGGGAAACCCGGGGAACATGGCATTTTGCATCGCATGCTTTATCCGGGATATCGCAGGCGCATGTAAGCTGCACACGGCTGCGGTGGTCCAGTACATGAGACCGGAGATTGCAGGTCTGGTGGCAGGCTCCTTTGTCATATCCCTGCTGGGAAAGGAATACCGTTCCACATCCGGTTCATCGCCCATGATCCGGTTCCTTCTTGGCATGGTGACCATGACAGGCGCCCTTATATTCCTGGGCTGTCCGCTGCGCATGGTGCTCAGGATGGCTGCCGGTGACTGGAACGCATATGTGGGTCTGGCCGGGTTCGTGCTGGGGGCAGCCACAGGGTGCTTTTTCCTGAAAAAGGGATTCAGCCTGGGGCGGGCCTATGATACAAGAAAGGAAAGCGGCTATATCCTTCCTGCCATTCTGGCGGTCCTGCTTCTGCTGAGCATCCTGACACCGCTGTTTGCGGCAAGTACCGAAGGCCCTGGCAGCATGCATGCGCCTGTGGCGGCATCCCTGGCAGGCGGCCTCATATTCGGCGCGGCGGCACAGCGGTCAAGGACCTGCTTTGCAGGAGGCATCAGGGATGTAATCCTCATGAAGAATTTTGACCTGCTGACGGTCATCATCGGCCTGTTTGCCGTGATGATGGTTTATAACCTTGCAACAGGAGGATTTAAACCGGGATTTGCAGGACAGCCAGTGGCGCATACCGAGGCGCTGTGGAACATGGCGGGAATGTATGTGGTCGGCTTTGCCGCGGTGCTGGCAGGAGGATGTCCTTTGAGGCAGCTGATCCTGGCTGGACAAGGTTCCGGGGATGCGGCCGTCAATGTACTGGGGATGTCTGCAGGCGCTGCCTTCTGCCATAACTTTGGGCTGGCTTCCAGCGGTACGGGTACCACGCCTGCCGGAAGGATCATGTGCGTCGTATGTATTGCGGTGCTGTTCATCATTGGTTTTAGCTGTAAACGGAAATCGGATAAGTAGTGAGGAGGAGATGGAATGAAGGAGATTGATGTAAGGGGACTGTCATGCCCGGAGCCGGTGCTGATTGTGATGGATGAGATGGATGCCGATCCGGGGCAGGACCTGGCCGTGCTGGCAGATGCGGCCCACACCAGGGATAATATCGTGAAGCTGGCAGGGGAGTATAAGCGTGACTGCAGGGTTGGGATGAGAGGAAAGGATTTTGAAATCATCATACAGGGCTGATCTGGAAAAACCATTTGCATATCCAGGCGAATCTGCTATAATAAAAGCAGCGGAAGAATAGCAGTTTGGAGCTTTATGCAGGTAATCGTAAAAGCCAGTGGCAGCCATTGTATTTGGTATGGCCGGAGTGGCTTTTTTGTTTGGGAAACGTTATTCTTTTGAAAACATAACCAAGAGAGGGGCCAGGAAATGAATCAGAACCAGCTTCATTACGGCATATCACTGAAATTGTATTTTGACAATAAGGCATTTGGTCCGGGGATGTCAACTTTGCTGCGGGGGATTGAGGAAACTGGGTCCCTCCAGGGCGCTGCCCAGTCCATGAACATGGCTTACAGCAAGGCATGGAAGATGTTAAAGGAGTCGGAAAAGGCCTGGGGCTTCATGCTGACTGAGCGGGAGACAGGGGGAAGGGATGGAGGCGGTTCCACCCTTACGCCCCAGGCAGTCAGTCTCCTGGAGGCTTACGATGCGTTCATGAAGGAGAGCAGACAGGAGCTGGACCGGCTGTTTGAGAAGCATTTTTCACAGGAATGGGTAGAGGAATTAAAGAAATCATCGAACTGACAGGAGGAAGGAACGTGGGACAGGAAGAGATTGTATTCTGCAGAGGCGGAGGGTGCACGGCGAAACTGGGGCCGGGAGCCCTTGCAAAGGTATTGGGGAAGATACCCAAGACAAAGGACCCCAATCTCCTGATTGGGTATGAAGGCTCGGATGATGCGGCTGTCTACAGGCTGACAGATGACCTGGCCATGGTACAGACCCTGGACTTTTTCCCTCCCATGGTGGAGGACCCATATATATTCGGGCAGATAGCCGCGGCCAATGCGCTGAGCGATATCTATGCCATGGGAGGCGATGTGAAGACGGCCCTTAACATTGTCTGTTTCCCGGAAGCCATGGATTTAAACATCCTTGGCCAGATCCTTCTTGGAGGAAGTGAGAAGGTAAGGGAGGCAGGGGGAGTGCTGGCAGGAGGCCATTCCATTGCTGATTCGGATGTGAAGTATGGCCTTTCGGTAACAGGAACCATACATCCGGACAAGGTATTTGCCAACAGCGGATGTAAGGAGGGCGACCTTTTAATCCTTACCAAGCCCCTGGGCGTGGGAATCGTATGCACGGCTTCCCGGATGGGTGAGGCATCGGATGCAGCCATGGACCTGGCAGTCAGATCCATGACCAGCCTTAACAAGTATGCCTCTGAGATTGTGCGCAGGTACAGGGTGCATGGATGCACGGACGTGACTGGTTTTGGCTTCCTCGGACATCTTTGCGAGATGCTGGGGGACAGCTATTCGGCCCTGATTTACAGGGACAGCATTCCTTTCATACCGGAGTGTGAGGCATATGTGGAGGAGTTCTACCTGACCGCCGCCGCCCAGCGCAACCGGAACCATGTGGGGGATAAGGTGGAATTTGCAGGCTGCGGTTTTGCCCTGGAGGAAATCCTCTTCGACCCCCAGACCTCGGGAGGGCTGCTGGTATCCATGGACAGGGAGGATGCGGCCCCGGCCCTGGAGGAAATCCGGAAGCTGGGCCTGCCCTGCGCCATTGTAGGGGAAATCCGGCCAAGGGAAGAAAAGGCAGTTACTGTTAAATAAAACAGTACATGTGAAGAAAGGATGAAGGAAAATATGAGATTAGATGAACGCGGCAAACAGTGTCCGCTTCCTGTTATCGATACAAAGAAGGCATTGGAGCGCTGTCATGCGGGGGAAGTAGTGGAAGTGGTGGTTGACAATGAGATAGCGGTCCAGAACCTGCGCAAGATGGCGGACCATAAGGGACTTAAGTCCTCCTATGAAAAGGCCGGTGACAGGGAATTCCAGGTGAGGATAACGGCGGGCGCAGCAGGGCCGGAAAAAACGGACGGGGCTGGATCAGGGGCTGGAATTGGCCCGGATGACGGAATTGTTTCAGGGACTGGAATTGGCCCGGATGACGGGGCTGGTTCAGGAACGGGAACCGGCTCTGATGCAGGGGATACCAGAGACGCCCAGGATACCGTCTGCCAGCCTGACTGCCGCAGGAAAGGCATGGTAGTGGTCCTGTCCTCAAATCTGATGGGGCAGGGGGACGGGACCCTTGGGAAGCTTCTCATGAAGGGGTTTGTATACGCCCTGACCGAGCAGGACAGCCTGCCGGAAACCGTACTTTTATATAATAGCGGCGCATATCTGTCCTGTGAAGGCTCGGACAATGTGGAGGATTTAAGGAATCTGGAGGCCCAGGGCGTGGAAATACTTACCTGCGGCACCTGTTTAAACCACTATGGACTGGCAGATAAGCTGAAGGTGGGCAGTGTTACAAATATGTATGAGATTGTGGAACGCATGACAGGAGCCAGGCTTCTGGTGCGTCCATAGGAGTCAGGCGCTGCCGCGGATCCTTGTCCGCGGTGCGTTTCAGGGAAGGAAATGAATTGTTATGATGACAGACAGAACAAAGCAGCTGGTAATCGTAAGGGGCGGAGGCGATATTGCAACGGGAACCATCCACAGGCTTCACCGCTGCGGGTACCCGGTGCTGATATTGGAGACAGGTTTCCCATCTGCCATCCGAAGGTGCGTGGCATTTTCGGAAGCAGTGTATGACGGGTCAGCCGAGGTGGAGGGCGTGGCCTGTGTCAAGGTTTCCAGCTATGAGGAAGCCTGTTCCATGATGGAACCGGGGGTTGTCCCGGTGATGATTGATGAGCAATGCCAGGTCCTTGACAAGGTAAGGCCATGGGCTGTGGTGGATGCCATACTGGCCAAGCGGAATCTGGGAACCAGCCGTGACATGGCGGATAAGACCATTGGCCTGGGGCCTGGATTTACCGCGGGTCAGGATGTGGACCTTGTGATAGAGACCATGAGAGGGCATAACCTGGGCCGGATCATCGGCAATGGCAGCGCCGAACCCAACACCGGCATACCAGGAATCATCGGCGGCGTTGGGGCGGAGCGGGTCATCCATTCACCGGCCAAAGGCATTTTCCTTGGAAAGACAATGATTGGTGACATGGTGGAAAAAGGACAGCTGATTGGGACGGTTGTGACCGGACAGGGGGAGGTGGCGGTTGAGGCCTCCCTGACCGGACTTTTAAGGGGAATCATAAAGGATGGTTTTCCAGTGGTAAAGGGATTTAAGATAGCGGATATCGATCCGAGGAAGAGCGAGTATGAGAACTGCTTTACCATTTCAGACAAGGCCAGATGCATCGCGGGCTCCGTGGTGGAAGGGCTGATGATGCTGGAGATGAAGCAGGGCCATTAAACACTGAGGGAAATGACGGGAGTTAACAATGATTTATCTGGATAATGCGGCTACTTCTTTTTACAGGCCAAAGACAGTGGCGGAGGCAGTGGCAGAGGCCATTAACACCATGGGAAACTGTTCCAGGGGTACCTATGAGACAGCCCTGACCAGCGCAAGGACCGTGTATGAGACAAGGGACCTGCTGTCCGGACTGTTCCATGGGGATGGACCGGAGCAGGTTGCATTTACGGCTAATTCCACGGAGAGCCTGAATATTGCCATAAAAGGCGTGCTGGATCCGGGTGACCGGGTGGTGACCACGGCGCTGGAACACAACAGCGTGCTGCGGCCCCTCTATGAGATGGAGCGCCAGGGCGTGGATCTGGTGGTAGTTGGCTGTACCGGGGAAATGGACCAGGGCGGGAGAAGTGAAAAGGAAAGACATAAGGGCGCGTTGGATTACGATGCCCTGAAGGCTGCCATTACCCCGGGAACCAAAGCCGTGGTATGTACCCATGCCTCTAATCTCACCGGCAATCTGGTGGATATCAGGAGGATTGGGGGCTGGTGCCGGGAGGCGGGCGCCCTGTTCCTGGTGGACGCATCCCAGACAGCGGGGGTGTTTTCCATTGATATGGAACGGGATAATATAGACATCCTGTGTTTTACAGGGCATAAGGGGCTGATGGGGCCTCAGGGGACCGGGGGGATATGCGTCAGGAAAGGAATCCAGGTGCGCCCCCTGCTGTCGGGGGGAAGCGGCATCATGACCTACTCCAAAACCCATCCCGCCTCCATGCCCACTGCATTGGAGGCAGGCACCCTCAATGCCCACGGACTGGCCGGACTCAGGGCAGCGCTGCTCTATATCAGGGAGCAGGGCGATGGAACCATAAGGGATAGGGAACTGGCATTGATGCGCCGTTTTCATGACCAGGTAAGCGCCATTCCCGGGGTATGTATATATGGGGATTTTGAACAGCAGGAGAGGGCTGCCATCGTGGCCCTGAACCTGGGGGATGAAGACTCGGGTGAGGTCAGTGATTACCTGGCACAGGAGCATGGGATTTATACCCGTTCAGGCGGACACTGCGCGCCTCTGATGCATGAAGCCCTGGGAACCAGGGAACAGGGGGCTGTAAGGTTCAGCTTTTCCCATTTTAACACAGCGGAGGAAGTGGATCTGGTCGCTGCTGCCCTCAGGGCTTACTGAGGCCGGGAATGGATTTTCAACCGGCAGATGTATCAAACGGCACAGACAGCACATTTTTCTTCCAGGATTTCTGTGAGGGCTGTGCCGCTGCTGGTGTGGCAGCGCACGATTTCCGTACCATTCCCCACCTCGTCCAGGGCGCAGCGTATCATTTTATGTGAGACCGTGTTGGTGAACAGCACCAGCAGGTCGGGACGGCCGATCTGTTTGTCCAGGCTTGCGCTCATCTGGGTAAATACCTTTGCTTTGCAGTTGTAGTTCTTGCAGATTTTTTTGTACTGGCTTACCATGCGGTCATGGCCTCCGATGATGACAACACTCATGTGAAATCCTCCTTGTCCGTGATTCAGATTGTTGTGGCTGTTATATGGTTTTTTAGCTGCAGGTATCTTTACTGTTTCTATTTATGGTTAGTATTGACTAACTATAAAAGTATCATACAGGAAGGCGGGGGAATTGTCCAGCCATTTATTTGAGAAAGTTTTTCAAATAGCGCGGAGGCCGGATGGATTTTAACAAAATATACGGAAAATCTGGGTTTCTTCAGCCAATTAACAAGGTTGTGAAGGCCATGACGGTTAGGAATGTTATGGGAAAAATTTCCCATTGCAATCTGGACGTGTGTCTGAAGTGGGATTCCAATGATGGGATTGGAGGGTTCAGCCGCAGTGAACTACCCATCGGCTTTAGACAACGGGTAGTCCACAAAATGACATGGGATTTTTATCTTTTAGTAATACCATTCGTCCCTATATTTTAATCATGATTCACCTTCTCGATGAAGGCCTTTAGATATTCATGGAATTTCCTGCTTTCTTCCGGCTGCTCAATTCCGGAAATGATGCGGGATTCAACAGACATAGCGATAAACTGTTTATTTTTTAAATAAATGGCTGCCTTACGGTTCCCTGCATCGATTTTTTCTACGTTTTGGGTTGTCATGTGCAGGATGAAGGAAGCATCCGGATTCATGAACCTGGCAGAAGGGCATTTTACGGATGTGAGATACATCTCATCCCCGCCATAGGCAATGATATAAACGGGCAGTTCATCATAACCTGTCTGCAGCCGTCTGTATCCGTTTAACGAAGCCTTGACGTCCTTGGTACCTGCGGCGAGTACAAAATCAAGGCCGGCTGTTTCTGGAATGATGCCTGTTACATTTTTACGGACCATATCCCAGAACGACTCCTCCTTTGCCTTGATTTTGGCAGCATTTTTCTTTTGGGACGCCTGTTTGCTTTTGACGACCAAAAGGGCAACCAGTACAATGATACAGATAAATAGTAATAATGGCATGTCACACACTCCTTTGTTTTTATTTGTTTATTATAATCAGAGTTGGCATGGTTGTATAGAATGATATGACACTAAAATCCCCAATCATGGCCTTCTGATCCTAAAAACTGTCGTCATCCCCCCCTTGTCTGCTCCTGTCAATTAACTGCACACTGTATTCCGTTGCAATCTCATATTCATGCGTATGCCGTGGAGTGGGACAGGCTGGATTTACATAATATGAAAAATGTGCTATAATAGATAAATACCCGGTAAACGCTTGAACATAATGTGTTCAGAAAGGTGGGAAATTGTTCAAAAAAGGTGAATTCATACTCTATGGAACGGTAGGTGTATGTCAGGTAGAGAAAATCTCCAGGACAGACTTTTCAGATAATGACAGACTGTATTATTATCTGGTGCCAAGATACGAAAAAGACACGACCATCTGTATTCCGGTGGATAGCGACAAGGTTATGATGAGGGGCATCATGAGCCGGAAGGATGCCGAGCGTTTTGTTAAGGCATGGCCGGATGTGGAGTGCAAGGAGTATGCCAATGACAGGGAGCGGCCCCAGGCCTATAAGGAGGCTATCCAGTCAGGAGACTGTCTGGAACTGGCATCCATGATTAAGGAGATATCCAGGATGGAACAGTCCCGCAAGGGCAAAGGAAGGATCCTGTCTGTCCGGGAAAAGGACGGGGCAAAGGCTGCAAGAAGGCTTTTGTTCGGGGAACTGGCGGCCGCGCTTGATATTTATCCGGAGGAAGTGCCGGAGTATATCGAAGGCCACACCGGACTGCCCTGCCAATAAGATTGAGTGCCGCCTGATATATTCACGCCGGGCGGCACCATTACTGCCATGCGGCACCATCACTGCCATGCTGCACTATTACTGCCATGCGGCACCAATTACTGCCATGCGCAGACACCGGTGCACTGTACTGTTAATTTACTATTTTCATTTAGTCTCAGCTGTGATACAATCTTGAGTTGGAAAGATATCATCATTAACTTGGGAAAGGCGGCATGAGAGATGGAGAAACATATATATACCCGTGGACAGATGTCAGAGGCTGTGTCAACGGGTATTTTTTTGACCCTGTCAGGCGGATTTCAGGATGCTTATACATATTACTGCCGTGGAAAGGTGTTTGCCAATGCCCAGACAGGCAACATCGTGCTGATGGGAAGCTACCTGGCTTCCGGCCAGTGGGGCGTGGCCCTGCGGTATTTTGGGCCGGTTGCCGCATTTGCAGCGGGTGTGTATATGGCAGAACACATCAGGCGGCTTCACCAGCGGGATGAGAGACTTCACTGGAGGCAGATGGTGGTGGCCATGGAGATCCTGCTGCTGTTTGCAGTTGGATTCATGCCCCAGTCCATGAATATGGCTGCCAACATCATGGTGTCATTTGTCTGTGCACTGCAGGTCGATGCCTTCCGTAAGATTAAAGGAAGTCCTTATGCATCCACCATGTGCATCGGAAACCTGCGCAGCGCCACGGAACAGCTGTACCGGTTCCGCCATACAAAGGACAGGGAATGTCTGGGCAGGTGCGCGCGGTATTATGGGGTCATCCTAATATTTGCAGTGGGTGCGGTGATGGGAAGCGTGTCCACATCCCTTATGGGGGAAAAGACCATCTGGCTCAGCTGCATCCTCCTTCTGGCAAGCTTCCTCATCATGTTCGTGCGGGAGGATATTGAGAAGAAAGAAGGGCTTTAAATAATATACCGGGTTATGACTGATATGTAACCCATACAGCTAAATGGGGAGAGGGGGTATTCACGCCTCTCTCTTTTTGGTGTATACTGGACAAGTAAAAAAGTTACATAAAGGAGGAGAAAAATTGATGAATTGTCCGAAATGTAATGGAAGCATGGAGATAAACCATATCCGGACCCATCTGGTATGGGTGGATGAACTGGACCATGTCCCGGACCCGGATAAACCTCTGGGCCCCACTATTGCCTATGTTTGCAGGGACTGCGGCTATATTGAATTTTACAGGGAAATGAAAGTGTAAAAAAATAATACCTGTAGCAATTGTAACATCTGTGATATACACTTCTGGCAAGTTCCCCCATTTCCTTCTACAATCAGATACATAAGGAGAACGTAACAATTAACAGGCAAAACGAAGGAAATATAAGGAGGAAAACGTAAATGGTATTACCTCAATTTGAGTATCTGGCTCCTAAGACCATTGGGGAGGCGTGCAATCTGCTCCTTGAGCTTGGCAGCACGGCAAAAGTCATGGCCGGCGCCACGGACCTGATCCCGCCAATGAAGGATAAGGTGATTTCGCCGGAGTATATCATTGATTTAAAGAAGATTCCGGACATGGACTATCTGGAATATGATGAGAAGGAAGGCCTGAAAATCGGCGCGCTGACAACCCTGCGCACCATTGAGACCTCGCCCCTTGTAAAAGAGAAGAACCCGGCCATTGCCCATGCGGCCAAGGTGGTTGCATCCACCCAGATCAGGACCAAGGGCACCATGGCAGGGAATATCTGCAATGCATCCCCATCCTGTGACACTGCCCCCAATCTGCTGGCACAGGACGCAAAAATCCTGGTACAGGGCCCGAACAAGGACCGGGTCATCAAAATCCAGGACTTTTTCCTGGGCGTCAAGAAGACATCCCTGGAGCCAGGGGAAATCGTAACCGGCATCATCATCCCGCCGCTGGCTGAAAACGAGGGCGCCGCCTACATAAAGCATGCGGTGAGAAAGGCAATGGACCTGGCCATCATCGGCGTTGCAGTCAAGATTAAAGTGGAAGACGGCATCTGTACGGACGCCAGGATTGCCCTGGGCGCAGTTGCCGCGACCCCGATCCGCGCCCCCAAGGCAGAACAGGCCCTTATCGGCAAGGCCCTTACGGATGAAACCATTGTTAAGGCATCCGAGGAAGCCATGGATTCCTGTCATCCTATCTCCGATATCCGTGCGTCAGCAGAATACCGGAAGGATATGATTCGTGTGTTTACAAAACGTGCCATCAAACAGGCAATGGAAAGTTTATAGGAGGACGGGGATATGAAACATAGCATAAATTTAATCATCAACGGAGACCCCATTGATGCAATTGTAAAAGATAACCTGACACTTCTGGATTTCCTCCGCGACCAGCTGTTCTTAACCGGGACAAAAAAGGGGTGTGAGGAAGGCGAATGCGGCGCATGTACCGTGCTGCTGGACGGTAAGCCGGTCAATTCCTGCTGTACCCTGGCAGTGGAATGCGACGGCCACGAGGTGCTGACCGTGGAGGGCGTTGCAAAGGAAGGGATGCTCCACCCAATCCAGAAGCAGTTCATAGAGAAATGGGCCATGCAGTGCGGTTACTGTACCCCGGGCATGATCATGTCAGCCAAGGCGCTGCTGGATGTGAATAAGCATCCGACGGAACTGGAAATCAGGGAAGCCATTGAGGGCAACCTGTGCAGGTGTACCGGCTATGCCAAGATCGTGGAGGCAATCCAGGCAGCCGCCGCAGAGATGGACTGGGAGGAGGAATCAGAGAATGCATAAAGACTGTGACAAACATTATTTTAAGAAACCGGAGTTTTACCGCCTGACCGGTGAGAACAATTACGTCAGGATTGACGCCGAGGATAAGGTGACAGGACACGGCCAGTATGTTGGCGATATCATGTTCCCCGACATGCTTACCGGTAAAATGGTCAGAAGCCCTTATGCCTCCGCCAGGATTATTTCCATTGACACCAGTGAGGCTGAGAAGCTTCCAGGCGTAAAATGCATACTGACAGCCAGGGATTTTGAGTGGAAGTCCTTTGTCGGAAACGGGGAATTCGCGGCCGAGTTCGCGGACAAGGAAGTGCTGTGCTCTGAAAAAGTGCGCCAGGTAGGCGATGACATCGCAGCGGTGGCGGCTGTGGACGAGGAGACAGCCCAGAGGGCCGTTGACCTGATTAAGGTGGAGTATGAGGTGCTTCCCGGTGTGTTCGACCCCTTTGAGGCCATGGAAGAGGATGCGCCCGAGGTTAACTGGGAGGGCAAGGGTATCCACAATATCGGCATGCAGTCCGTGATGAAGGCGGGAACGGATATTGACCAGGAATTTGACCAGGCATCCTATGTGCAGCACAGGGATTATAAGACCCACCGTATGGTCCATGCGGCAATGGAACCTCACGGCGCGGTGGCCACCTACAGGAACGGCACCTATACCATCTGGATGTCCACGCAGATGTCATTTGTGGACCAGTTCTGGTATGCGCGCTGCCTGGGCGTGGGCGAGAACCAGGTGCGGGTGATTAAACCCCTGGTGGGCGGCGGATTCGGCGGCAAGCTGGATTCCTATTCCTTTGGACTCTGCGCCGCCAAGATGTCGGAGCTGACAGGGCGCCCGGTGCGCATGATCCTGTCACGTGAGGAAGTATTCCAGACCACCCGTAACCGTCATCCGATTTACATGCACATTGACACTGCCTTTGGGGCGGACGGCAGGCTCCTTGCCAAGAAATGCTATCACGTGCTGGACGGCGGCCCTTACGGCGGTTCCGGTGTTGCGGCGTGCGCCCAGTCCACATTGTGGGCCAACTTCCCGTATAAGATGAATTCCGTGGATTTCCTGGCAAGGCGTGTTTATACCAATAACCCGTCTGCCGGGGCCATGAGGGGATATACTGCCTGCCAGGTGCATTTTGCACATGACCTGAACATGCAGTTCGCGGCTGACCAGCTGGGCATGGATCCTGTGGAGTTCCGCAAGATCAGCGCGGCTGACCCGGGCTATGTGGCTCCTGCCGGCCTGGCAATCACCAGCTGCGCGTACAAGGAAACCCTGGATACGGCTGCAAAGGAAATCGGCTGGTATGAGAAAAAGGATAAGATGAAGAAGGGAGAGGGCATCGGCTTTGCAGGAACCGGGTTTGTATCCGGAACCGGATTTGCAGTGCTGGAAGCTCCCAACCAGAGTTCTGCCTGTGTGACCCTGCGCATGAACAAGAGGGGCATGGCTACCCTGTACATTGGTTCCCATGACATCGGCCAGGGTTCCGATACGGTCATGACCGCTATTGTGGCTGAGGAACTGGGGCTTCCCATGGATATGGTGAAGACCTTCATGTCCGACACCTTCCTTACGCCCTGGGATTCCGGTTCTTACGGAAGCCGCGTGACCTTCCTGGCAGGCAATGCTGCCCGCCGCGCTGCCGTGGACGCCAAGCGCCAGCTGTTTGAGGTCATTGCCCCCATGTGGGGCGTCATGCCTGAAACCTTAGAGTGCCTGGACGGAAAGGTAATCAGCAAGGAGAACGCAGAATTCCAGATGCCCATTGGGGATGCCATGTTCAAGTACATGACCGTCAAGGGCGGGGATGAGCTGATTGGCGTGGGCTCCTATTATCACCGCACCGACAACTCCCAGTACAATGGAAATAACACCACCAACTATGCGCCGGCCTACAGCTTCTCCACCGGGGCAGCCCATCTGACCGTGGATGAGGAGACAGGCGTGCTGGATATTGATGAATTCGTATTCGCCCATGACTGCGGCCGCGCCCTGAATAAGAGGGCTGTGGAAGGACAGTTAGAAGGCTCCATTGGGATGGGCCTTGGATATGCGGTCTATGAGCATAATGTGACCAAGGAAGGTAAGATATTGAACCCCAACTTCCGCGACTACCGTCTGCCAACCGCCCTTGACATGCCTAAGATGCGTACTTTCTACGACTTTGCACCGGATGAGGAAGGCCCCCTGGGCGCAAAGGAAGCTGGCGAAGGCTCCGCGGCTCCGGTGGCTCCGGCCATTGCCAACGCGGTTAATATGGCAACCGGCGTATACTTCACGGAACTGCCTCTGGATCCGGAGCATATCTGGAGAGCGCTCCATGGCATGAAGGATGACAGGAATTCCAAATAGCCGGCTCCCATAAGCAACCAGATAAGAAACCAGATAAATAACCAGATAAATAACCAGGAAGGCGGCTCCTTGCCGCCTTCTTTCAGATACCGGGCGCCGGGCGGCGGATTTAAGCCGGGCAGCGCTTAATCATAGGGCCGGAGGCAACCCGGCGTCATCAATGGAAAGGAGGCCATGGCATATGGGCCGTCAGTTAAAGAAAATGCGTCTTCCAAACGGTATGGAGGCAGAGGAAAGGGCCTGCGGGGATTATGTCTGTAAATACTGTGGCGGCAAAGCCACTGCCTGTAATTTCGTAGCGGATATGTGCCTTCAGGTATATGCCCGCCATCAGGGCCTGTGCGGGGCTTATATTGAAACCGATAAGTATGTGGGGTATATCACGGAGTGCAGCACCTGCCGGTACCAGGGGATTACAGGGGAATGCGGGTATGCGGGGAAGGCCGTGATGGGATAAAGGATTTCCATCTGGATGTAAATACATGTATATGTTATACTGTCCCTATCAAATACAGGAGGCAGTCAGATGGATAAGATAGCACAAGCCCTCAGGGCCGTCTTAACGGAAATACAGGCAATGCCTGAACCGCAGCAGCCCCGGGCCACGGACAGGAAGGAATTTGCCCTGCTCTTAAGCGGCATCGCCACATGCCGTAAGGCGCCGGGAATCCCGGTACACATGGGATATGAAAATCTCTACAGGTGTCAGGATGATAAGGATGCAGAGGAACTGAAGGCCCACCTGTTCCGGCTTTACGGCATCCATGACAGGGAAAGCCTGGAGGAGGCCTGCATGAAGCAGTATATATCGGGCAAGGAGTATGAGCAGTTCATGACCTTCTGGTGCGGCGCGCCGCTGTTTGACCTTAAGGAGCTGGGGGAAGAGGGCAGGATAGCCTTTGAAGAGCGGATTGACCGTGCCTCCATGTTCCGTCCCTACCTGGAGGAACGGGGATTCTATGCATGGGATATCAATGAGCGGATTGGACTGGGGCGGAAGGCATTTGCGTGCGGCATGATAACGGAAGAGGAGTTTTTTGGGATATTCGATTATCAGATAGCCAAGGCGCAGGTGTTTTACCACAGTTTCAAGGAATATGCCATAAGCTGTATCTGCGGGGCTGTTTATTTTGTCCCGGAAAACAATGAGGAGGATATGCTGTCCTTCCTGGACATCAATGCAAACCTTGTACGCCATCTTCTGGAAGAAGGCGGGGCGTGGTACAGGAATGCCTGGTATGTGCCGGATGAGAGGGAATGGGTCCAGCTGCTTCCCCATAACGGCGGCTGCATTGTGTCAAAGCAGATTGAAGAGGGAAGGGCCATCGGATATATGTACCGGGATGAGGATACCAGCGACAAGTGGCCGGACACGGGCTGGCGTTTTTTTGCAGGCGATGAGACGGATGAATATGTAAATAATCCCGGACATGCATCCATCTGGTCCCTGAATACCGTATGCAACCTGTATCCCGACATACTTGGGTATGTGGAGGCAGGGGGCGGGAGCGCATTTGGCCGCAACAGCAAGGGCCAGTGGGAGCGTGAACGCTGAATAATGGTACATCATATTTTTCCCCAGGCAGGGGGAAGGGAAAAGACCTTCAGCTGTTTTGTTTACGGCTGAAGGTCTTTTGCATTTACCTGGAAATCCTTTATATGGGACATTCTGCGGGTACGGATGCTGTTACGGTGGAAATGAGCCGCAAGGCGCCATGTAAACGTAATTGGGCAGCGTTGGATTAGATCCTGCTGTCAGAATAATACTTCACCCAAGTACTTATCATGGGGCATTACCAGGCATCTCTCAATGGACTTCCAGTGGCTGTCATAAAGATTTTTCTGGGCAATTCCATAACTTTCCTTTGTATCAAATTCCCAGTAAAGCACATACTTGACGCTTTTGATGATGCGGGTGATTTCTTTGGGAGGCAGACCTTCCCTGATCTGTTCCAGGTCTATATGGTATCCTCTCTTAACCAGCCGCAGCAGGAGTAATCCCTCCTGTTTCTTTAGAAAATCCTGGATTTCCAGCATCAATGATTCAAATTCATCCACCTTCTGGGGCTTAACCTGATAGATACATGTTTCCGCAAATGGCATATTTAATTTCTCCTTAACCGTTTTATTTTATGAGGCACCTCCGGAGGCTGTTCCGGTTTGTTAAATACAGAATACAATAGAATCCATCAACCATCAACAGGAATGCAGTAAATATTAAGGATTCAGATACTATCTTTCCCAATCCGGTTATTTTACAATTAAGATAACATATACTGCCAGGAGGAAAAGAGATGCGTAAGTGGAAGGCCATATTTTCAGTATTAACGATACTTTTTGCTGCGGTTGGTTTGCTGAGGCTGGTGTCATTTGATATTTCCACGCCAATAATGTTTGTATTTTTGGGATTGTCAATGATAGTGAATGCAAAAGAAAGTTATGATAAAGGTTCAAAAGGGGAGGCGGTCTGTCTTGGTGTAATGACGGTCCTGCTTTATGCGGTTACAGCATATAACCTGATTTCCCGGGTATTGTAAACCTCAATATATGATGTACTTTAATGCGCTGGACTTCTGCGATGGCTTTTGGGTAAATAATGGCCGTTGCATTGTTTATCACCAAATGTATGCAGGCACTGAAAACGGGATGAAACTTATGGGTGTGGCGGATGAAGCGGCAAATAGTTATACTGAAGGCAGGATACACTGTAAAAGCAAAAAGCCGTGACCTGGAATCGTCACGGCTTTTCGCTGTATACATATTCAAAACCCCGGAACAATACAAACCTGCGGATCCTATTCCAGGGCATGCATCAGAACTGGTTCTGAGGTGAATGGGGTGATTTTAATTCACCCACCGATGATTTTGCAATCTTAATGGCGGCCTTGGTCACAAAGAATGCAAATATGTAGCTTATGACGAACATGATGGGCCAGTCATGAATCACGCCGTTTACAAACACAGCGGAGGTGCTTGGCAGGAATCCGGCTGCCACAGCCCCTTCTATCTCCGGATTGTTAAACACGTTTACCGCGGTAAGGACAATGGTTGCGGTGGTGTTAAAAAACAGGGTGGCCACAAAATTCTCCAGAAGCACATGGGGCAGGGTTTCCGGCTTCAGCCCCAGCTTCCTTCCAAGGGCAAAGGACCAGTCGGTCAGCGGGAATATCATGCCTGTCAGCGAAATCACAAGAAAGGCGGTTCCCCAGTTCTTCACAAGCAAAGGCACCGTGAACGTAAGTTTGTCAACAAAGATGGCAGAGGTTGCCATGATTAAGGAGATGCATATGGCTACAACAGACGAAATAATCATACCAAAATGATTTTTGTAAAAGTTCATATAATTTGTCCTTTCTGGTCTTTCATACAAAGCCTGGCATGAACATGGGTACATGCCAATCAATTTCTTTACAACCAGGGTTGGATGACCGGTACCTGCCCGCATGTGCTTCTGCGGCGCGGAAGATACCGGTCTTATACTTACAGCCCCGAAAACGTTACCTTTTCATCCCTCCCCCCAAGGCGCTTTTACGTATTCCCCAATACATACAAAGCGCTTTTTTATGCGGCATGTTTCCATGCCCTGCGGCGGCGGGCCGGATACAGCCCTTTCCCATCCACAAGCCGGCGGCTTTAAAACCAGGAGAACGCAGGAACTTTTGTTTTGCAGCCGTGGCTTGTGCCGGTTATTTCCATTCTGGTGACGGCCGGACCGATGCAGCTGTCCGGCATGGACAGCGGATGCCCCATATTGGTATATGTAATCATTGGTATATGCAATCAAGGGCGCACGATCATGACCGTGCCTTCCAGGTCACCTACAGGCAGCATCAGCAGGGCGCCGTACTTTGTTTCCAGATCCTCCACGGCCTTTGCAACGCCGCGGTATTTCATGTCATCACATCCTGTCAGCAGGATCACGCCTCCCCTCCCCATGCGGGGAAAGAAGAATTCCAGCCCGGACAGGGTGGGGTTATAGAGGCAGGCATCCATATAGACAAGGGCAAATGTCTCTTCCTCCATATCAAACGCAGTTTCCGGGAACCATCCTTTTTTGACGGTTACATTGTCCGGGAAGGGCATGCGTTCCAGAAGCTTCTTTTCATCCGCACCCCCAAAACGGCCGGGTTCTGCTTCGGAACATCCCAGTTCCAGCTCCTTTGCCACGTCCCTGGGATCAAAGCCCTCAAAGGTATCGAACAGGTAAAGCCTGCGTTCCGGCATCAGGGCATTGAGCTGCCAGGAGGTATCCCCCCTGTAACATCCAAGCTCCGCCACATTTCCCTCCACTCCAAGGCCGTCAAGACGGCGGCACAGGCGGCGCAGGACGCTGCAGCGGATGGAGAACTGCTCATGGATATCCCTTATGAATACAATGTCGTTGAGGAATCCGGCCCGGATTGCCATGTATTCCAGTGCATGGCTTCTCTCCGCATCCGTGGTGGCTATGACAAGGATGTCCGGCTGAAGCCCCACGGCCAGGTCAACGGGCATCACAGGCATGCCCTCGATTTCTTCCTTCAGTTCCCCTTTTTCCAAATCAGAGAACACGTTCCAGGTCTCAGCCCTTAAATCCCCCAGGCCCACCAGCTTCATTTCCATCGGATTCAGCATTTCCGCAACAGCCATCCCCAGACTGTCGGCGCTAAGAATTACAACTGTTTTCATATAGCCCGCACCCCTTTGTCATCTATTTAACAATAGTGTAGACGGGACAGTGGAAAAGAACAAGTAGTACAGGTTACACCTGATGTCAGATTACATTTGTTGCCGGGATTCCATCTGTGGCCTGGCATACTTAATAATTCCGGTGCCGGATGGTATGATGGAACCAGCACGGTATATGCAATCCGGCGCCACAGGAAGGTCCGGCATGACGGTAACAGGGGAAAATGCCGGAGGGTACGTCCGGAAATAAATGATACAGGAGGTAACAATGGACAAAGTTTCAATTCAGATTAATGGGGTAATGCGGACATTCATCATCGGTGACGCAGAGGGCTGTGTGAAGCCGTCCGAGACGCTGGTCCATACCCTCAGGGACAGGCTGGACCTGACGGGGACCAAGATAGGATGCGACCACGGGGCCTGCGGCAATTGTACGGTTATCTTAAATGGCGACCCGGTTGCGTCCTGCATGATCCTGACCGCTGACTGTGACGGGGCTGCGGTGACCACCATCGAGGGGCTGGAAGACCAGGCAACAGGGGAATTGAGCATCCTGCAGAAGGCCTTTGTGGACAATTCGGCATTTCAGTGCGGGTTCTGCACGCCGGGAATCGTCATGTCGGCCAAGGCCCTGCTTGACAAAAAGCCGGACCCCACCAGGGAGGACATAAAGGAAGCCCTGTCAGGCAATTACTGCAGGTGCATCAGCCATTATCAGGTCATGATTGCCATTGAGGACGCCATTGGACGGATGAAGGACATCAGGGCAAAGGGGGAGGTATAGTATGGGCGGCAGCAATTACAGATACATAGGAAAACATGTAACACGGGCGGACGGCAGGGATCTGATATCCGGCCGCCGCCAGTTCATAGACGATGTGCGGATTCCGGGAATGCTCATTGCCAGGGTATTGAGAAGTCCTTATCCCCACGCAGATATTGCGGATATCAACGTGGAGAAAGCAAAAGCCCTGCCCGGAGTCAAGGCAGTACTGACCTATAAGGACGCCCCTGACTGGAAATGCGGGCTGCCGCAGCACAGACGGGTCCTGGACCGGCGTGTCCGCTTTACCGGGGACAGTGTGGCACTGGTGGCGGCTGAGACACTGGAGGCAGCGGACGAGGCATGCAGGCTGATTGAAGTGGAGTATGTGGAACTGCCCTTTGTGCTGGACTGCGAGGAGGCCATCAAGCCTGGTGCGCCTCAGCTTTATGATGAATTTCCGGGCAATGTGCTGCCCAAGGTAACGCCTTTTTCCGAGGAGCCTTTTAATCAGATCCATGTGGGGGACGTGGAAAAAGGGTTTGAGGAAGCAGCATACGTGGCGGAAGGATACTACTGCTACGACAAGCTGCCCCATCCGCTGCCGCCGGAATCACCGGGCGTGATTGCCCAGTGGACCAGCCCCAGCGCAGTGACCCTTTATTACAACGGCGGCGCGCCCCATCTCCAGAAGTTCAACACAGAGGCATCCATACCCGGCGTGGCGGTGCGCGTGATTGCATGCCACTCCGGCGGTTCCTACGGAAGCAAGCAGCTGATTCCCCATCTGGCCCTCCAGGCCATCGCCCTGGCCCGCGAGACGGGCCGGGCCGTGAAGCTGATGATGGACCGCACGGACCACATGCTGTCCTATGAACTGCGTCAGGGCAGCCGTATCCGCGGCAAGGTGGGAATCACGCAGGACGGCATCATCAATTCCATCCAGGGCATGTGGTACATTGATTCCGGCATGTCCTCCACTTACGCCCAGGCCATGACGGCCGTGGGGCTGGGGGAGGCCCAGGCATTCTGCGGCAAATGTAAGAACTGGGACCTGGATACCATGCTGATTGCCACCAACCACAGCTCCCAGGCGCCCATACGGGGATTTGGCGGGCAGGAGTTGAAAGGCGCGCTGATTCCCCTTGTCTGCACGGCAATCCGGGCAGCCGGGATGGATCCCTATGAGGTATTTAAGAAGAATTTCGTAAAAGCCGGGGACTCCTATATCTGGCGTGACTATAAGTGGTGGGAAGTGCGCTCCGTGGACTTTACGGCTGCATTTGAGGAATCCGCGGCCAGCTTTGGCTGGAAGGACAAATGGAAGGGCTGGGAGGTCCCAACCTGGGTCAGTGAGGACGGAAAGCGGGCCATCGGCGTGGGCGTGGGTGTACACGGCAACGCGGACATCGGCGAAGACCCCACGGAAGGGTTTGTAAAGCTCCATCCCTTTGGGAGCGTGACCGTGGAAATGTGTATCGGTGAAACAGGAGGCGCCCAGCGCCATGCCATCCAGAAAATGGTGGCGGAGGTCATGAAGGTTCCCTTTGACGGCGTCCAGCTGGTGAACTCCGATACCCATGGGACGGGATACGATGCAGGCATGATCGGTTCCAGGGGAACCATCACCATGGGCACCTGTGCGGTCCGGGCTGCCAATGATGCCAAAAAGAAGCTACTTACGCTGGCATCTGAGAAGCTGCACATGGATGCGGAAGAACTGGATACGGAGGACTTCCTGGTATTCCCGAAGAAGAATCCGCAGATGCGCCTTCCCTGGATTGCCATTACCGGCACACCTGAGATGACCATCACCGGAATGGGGCTTTACCAGCAGAACTTTGACAAGCCCAACTTCGCCCTGTATTTTGCAGAGGTGGAGGTGAACCTTGAGACAGGGGAGGTCAGGCTGCTCCGCGCCCTGGAGGGAACGGATGTGGGCCAGATCATTGACCCGGTCAATGTGCGGATGCAGGCAGAAGGCTCCTTTGGCGCTGCAGGGGCTGACACGGCCCTGTTTGAAGAGATGGTCATGGATAAAAAGCTGGGACGGTTTGTCAGCGGTAATATGATTGATTATAAATGGCGCACCTTCAATGAGTTCCCGCCCTTTGACACCGTGATACTGGAGAGCCAGTTTGATACGGAATCCTTCCATGCACTGGGATTCGGTGAAATCAGCGGTTCGCCCGCACCTTCAGCCATCCTGATGGCTGTGTCCAATGCCATCGGTGCGGAAGTGAAGGAGTATCCCACCACGCCGGCCGTTGTGTTAAAAGCCATGGGAAAGATTGAATAGAGGGGGAATGGACCATGAAACAGTTTAATCATGTAAATGCTGCCAGCTTCGAGGAAGCGGGCAGGATGTTAAAAGATTCAAAGGGAGCGGCCCAGGCCATGGCCGGAGGCTCGGACCTGCTGGGCGTCTATAAAGACGGTATCTTAAAGACATATCCTGAAACCGTAATCAACCTGAAGAAGATTCCGGGGTTTGACGTCCTTGAAGCGCAGGAGGACTGCCTTAAGATCGGGGCTGGCTGCAGGCTGAACCGGATTGCTGAGGAACAGGCTGTAAAGGAGGCATGTCCGGCCCTTGCGGAGGCGGCGTATTCCGTTGCATCCCCCCTGATTCGCTCCATTGGGACCATTGGCGGCAACATCTGCCAGGATGTGCGGTGCTGGTATTACCGTTATCCGGATTCCGTGGGGAAGGCCCTGGACTGTAAGCGCAAGGGAGGAAAGACCTGTTATGCCATTAACGGTGAGAACCGTTACCATTCCGTGTTCGGCGGCATGGACTGCCACGGTTCGCCGTGCGCAAGGTCATGCCCGGCAGGGACGGATGTGCCGGGGTACATGGAAAGGCTCAGGGAAGGGGACTGGGACGGGGCAGCCAGGATCATCCTGCGCTATAATCCTATGCCAATGATGACCTCACGCATCTGCCCCCACCTGTGCCAGGATGACTGCAACCAGTGTACCTACGGGGACAGCGTCAATGTCCATGGTGTGGAGCGGTCCCTGGGCGATTATATCCTGGAGCACGCAGAGGAATACTATACCGCGCCGGAAAAGGAGAGCGGCAGGAAGGCGGCCATCATCGGCGCGGGTCCCGGCGGACTGGCCGCGGCCTATTATCTGAGGAAAGCCGGACACAGGGTGGTTGTATACGACCGCATGGAAAAGGCAGGAGGGGTGCTGCGCTACGGAATCCCCCATTACCGCCTGCCAAAGGATATTGTGGATGCCTATGTGGATGCCCTTGCGCATATGGGCGTGGAGTTCCGGCTGGGTGTCTGCGTGGGGAAGGATATCACGGTGGAAGAGATACAGCAGGAATCCGACAGCCTTTATATGGGGACCGGCGCGTGGAAACAGCCGGTGCTGGGACTTGAGGGGGAGAACCTGACCCAGTTCGGCCTTAACTTCCTGGTGGAGGTCAATACATATCTGGAGAAATCCATGGGCAGCCAGGTGCTGGTGTGCGGCGGAGGCAATGTGGCCATGGACGTGGCCCTGACTGCCTCACGTCTGGGGGCAGAAGAGGTGAAACTGGTATGCCTGGAACAGGAACATGAAATGCCAGCTGCTTCAGAAGAGATTGCCAGGGCAAAAGAAGAGGGCGTAAAGCTTTATAACGGCTGGGGACTGGGCCGCATCGTGACGGACGGCAGCGGGAAGGTGACTGGCCTGGAAGCTAAGAAATGCCTGTCCGTGTTTAACGGTGAACACCGTTTCTCACCCGTATATGACGAGGAAGACCGGATGGTCATGGATGCGGACACCATCATCCTGGCAACAGGACAGAGGGTGGATTTAAGTTTCCTGGGAGAGCGGTTCGGGGAACAGCTCCAATCCGCCAGAGGACTGATTGATGCGGATACGGAGTCCTTTAAGACAAAGAAGGAAGGAATCTATGCCGGAGGGGACGCTGTCACGGGGCCGGATATTGCCATCCGGGCCATTCAGGCGGGCCGTGTTGCCGCCGCAGGGATGAACCGGGATTTGGGCGGTTCTGAGGAGGACGGCCCGGCGTGCGGCGGGGTACCGTGCGGCAGTGAGGAAGGCAGCCGTTCACGGTGCAGTGGTGCAGGAACCGGCAGTAATCCATTCCTCCACTTTGATCCCAAATCCGTGGGGACAGGGATATCCAACAAGCTGCAGGAGCTTCCCCTGGAGGAACGGAGCCTGGTAAAAGAGGATGCTGCCTCCTTTGACCGCGGGACTGCCATGGCAGAGGCTGGGCGCTGCATGAACTGCGGCTGTTACGCTGTTTCCCCGTCCGATATAAGCCCTGTGCTGGTGATGGCAGAGGCTGAGATTGTTACCACGGAGCGCACCCTGTCTGCGGAGGAACTGCTGACCAGTGAACTGACGGTCCAGGACATCCTGAATCCAGGTGAGCTGATAAAGGAAATCCGTGTGCCCCGGTTAAAGGGCCGGATGCATTATGACAAGAAGCGTGTAAGGGATGCCATTGATTTTGCCATTGTCTCCCTGGCCTCCTGCCTGGATGTAACGGATGATGTCATCCAGGGCGTCAGGCTGGTATACGGCGGCGTGGCTCCCGTGCCATACCGTATGACCCATGTGGAGGAATTCCTCAAAGGAAGGACCATAACGGAAGAGGTGGCGGAAGCTGCGGCAGAACTGGCTGTCAGGGATGCGCGGCCCATGGGAAAGAATGAATATAAGCTGTTCATGATGAAGGACCTGATGAGAAATGCAATCCTGAGGGCCAGGAGCGGGGATTAGGCGCGTATCTGTAAAATAGGATTTAAAAGAGGGATTTTTCCGCTGTTTTGGAAAATCCCTCTTTGCAGCCTGCTGCGGCAGGAGGATGGAAGTTGGAAAGTGAGGTATGCATATGGAAGGATTATTTACCGGAACCACGCAATCCGGATTAGTGATTGAAAATGGGGTTGTAAAGAGCGGAAGAAACTGTGAAGGCAGGATTGAGGTGCCGGAGGGAACGGTTGGAATCGGCGCCCAGGCCTTTTACCAGAATAAAAAACTGACCGGGCTGAAACTGCCCCAGGGGCTGAAGCGCATTGGGAAATACGCGGTTAACGGATGTGTGGACCTGGAGTATATTGAAGTGCCTGAAAGTGTGGAAGAACTGGAGGAGGGCGCGCTGGTTAAGAAGCTGGAGAGCAATTTCGGATTCACCCATGTGGTGGAGACGAAGGAGTATTACCCCCAAATCCGGTGCGTGGAAGGTTCATTTACAGATAAGGCCATCCTGGAGATGAAAAAAAAGGATGGCTGGGACAAGTCCCACTCCAATGAGCATATTGTGGACCTGGTGTATATCAGGTGATAAAAGGATAGAACCGGCCATCGTCCATGGCCCCGGCTTTTCTTATGCGCAGGCTGGTATCCAGCGTGATCTCGTTCCCGCTGCAGGCTGCCTTTATCCAGACAGGATAAAACCCCTCTTTCCACGTGAACAGGTGCAGGACCTGGTTAAAGGTACAGGTCCTCTGCCTGGGGAGAAAGAGGAGGCGCATCATATCATCGGAAGAAGAGTAGGTCTTACCCGGCTCCATGACAGGACGTACGGTATAAATGCGGTGCTGGTAATCCTTTATGCCCAGCAGCTCACAGGTATTGATGAAATGCTGTCTGAAATCCTGGTTATTCATGTGGTACGCCCCCTTTTTCCCTATACCGCAGGCTTCATGATTACAGCGCTGCCATGCAGGTCGCACAACGGGACCAGGGAAAGCCGCTGATCATCCTTTTCATAATCAGCCACCGCCTGTGCCGCGCCCTGGAACCGCTCATTGTTATAATCATGCATCAGAATCATGCCTCCGGGGGAAAGTCTGGGATAAAAGTATTGGAGGCCCGCCAGAAGCGGCGCGTAAAGGTCTGCGTCCAGGCTTACCAGGGCATAGGTTTCATGATCCAGCCCGGACGCGGTTTCCGGGAAATACCCCTTACGTATCACCGCGCGTCCGGGAAACGGCAGCCGGTTTAAGACCGCTGCTTCACTTGTATCGGAAAAATCCCCTTTCTTTGCAAAGGAACATCCATATTCCTCTTCTTTTTGTATATCCCTTGGATCGAACCCCTCAAAGGTGTCAAACAGGTACAGCCTCCTGTCCGGGAACAGGGCATTGAGTTTCCAGGCCGTATCACCCTTATAGACGCCAAGTTCGGCAATCTGCCCGGGAATGTCCTGCTGATGTAACCGTCTGGCCATCTGCTTTAAGGTAGCGCTGCGTATATCAAAGCAGCGGTAAAGCTCCTCGAGAAGGAGGAACTCCCCGCGGAAACCAAGGGACAGGGCCTGCTCCTTCAGCTGCCTGGTCCTGCATCCATCGGTGATGCCTGTAAGGATACAGTCTGGGGACATGGTGACCGCCTGGTCCACCGGGAGGATGGGGACGCGGGGCGGGAATCCCATCCTGATCCTGTCCTCCTCACCCATATGGTGAAGGGCAGGATTGTTGTCCCCGAATGCAATCAAATCCATCTGTTCTGTATTCAGCAGCCTGGACACGGCACGCCCGAACTGTCCTGCGCCTAATATAATCACTGTTTTCAAATTAAGACCCCTCCCAATATACCTACTTATATCATAATAACCGGATTCAGGGAAGTTGGCAATACTACAATCTTATCACTTTCAACAAGTGTAAAAATCTGCTATAATGTAGCATATACTACTGGTCGTTAAAAACATAACAGTGTTATAATCTTGTTAAGAGTTAAGGGGAACGTTGGGGGCGTTTCAGGACATGTCCGGGCGGGGATGGATTCCCGGGCATGTGCTGGTAAGGCTGGTAAAAGTTCATATTGAGGGAGGGGGATTTTTGTGAATCAGGAATCGGGCGCTGCCGTACAGATGCCGCATGCGAATTTTGTCTCGCGTCTGCTGTATCTTCCAAGGGGAATTTCCAGGCTTGAGAAGCTGGGACAGAGAAAGGTATTTCCAAAGAACCATATGCTGGTCCAGGCCGGAACAAAGCCGGGCTACTGCTACATTGTCAAGAAGGGCAGGGTGGCTGCCTTTGAGACCACCATAACAGGGGAGGAGCGGATTTACAATTTTAATGAAAGCAACTCCATCCTTCTGGAGGGAAACCTTCTCTTTGACCAGGAATCCCCGGTTAATTTTAAGACGGTCCTTCCGTCTGAGCTGATACTGATTACAAAGGACATGCTTTTGGAGGGGATTGCCAGGGACCCCCAGTTATCCATGGATATCATGGAATCCCTGTCCACCAAGTTCCTTTCCTCCATGGAGCAGATACGGCATACGAATTTCCATAATGCGGCCTGGAAGATATGCGACCTTCTTCTTATATTCGCAGAGCACTACGGAGTACCCTATGACGGCAAGATCCTGATTAAGGAGAAAATCAGCCAGCAGCTTCTATCCAACCTGTTAGGAATCAACCGGGTTACGGCCGTCAGGGCAATCAAGGAGCTGAAGGAGATGGCCCTGATTGAACAGATTAACGGATATTACTGTATCAGGAGCCTGGAGCAGCTGAAGCGGCATCAGGAGAGGATCTGCCAGTAAGGCGGGCAGGCCAGGTGGATTGCCTAAAAAAGCAGGCAGGAGGCTTCCGGAATTCCAAGAGCCTCAAGCTTTTCAAGCATTGACCTGAATTCAAACATGATAAGTTCCTCCAGCTTATCCGCAAACCCGGTAAAGTCGTTCTTTTTCACGCATCCTATAAAAAAGTCCAGATAGGACAGATAGAATGACTTCAGGTCATCCGCATCCGTGCGCATACCGCGCAGCGGATGCCCCCACATCAGCTGCTGGAACAGTTCTGCGTATGCTGTCCTGACTGCGTGGAAGGGGGCGTGATGGATGAAGAACTTGAGGATGGAAAATGCAGTCAGTTCATATCTATCCGTTTGTTTCAATAAATCCAGATGCTGCCAAAACTGGCATATTGCCTCGCTGTCAAGGGAAGCAGCGGTCAGTTCAGCCACATCCTTACAGGAGAGGGCGATGGCCTGGAGACCCTGCGCACAATCCAGCAGACGCCTGCGGGCAACGGGCTGGGTTAAATCGCAGTTGTCAGCAATTTCCTCCTGCGAGAGGATCCTGGTTCCCAGCCCATTGATGGACTTTGTTACGCCGATGCTGTTGAGCAGGTTCAGGGTACGGCGTACCGTGCTGACGGAAACATGTTTTTCCTTTGAAAGCTTATCCAGCGAGGGAAGGAAGGAGCCGGCCGGATAGAGGCCGCGGTTGACGGAAATCAGGATTTCCATGCCAAGGGAGTAACGGAGCTGGGAAGCCTTTTCATAGCTGTACCAATGGAATTCAATCTGCTTGCCGGCAGGGGACATCATGATACGCTTGTCACAAAAACCAATCAGGGCCGTGGAAAGCTGTTCCTGAAAATCCTCCACCGCAATCCTCAGCCTTTCCCACTCCTTGTTGCGGCAGAGCCTAATCATGTTAAAGAGTGGATTGGCTTCTTCCTCGAAGTGTTTTATGTTCTGGTCTATACTGAGGAAGGGCGCCTGGAAGAACATGAATATCCTCCATACAAGGCGCATCAGCAGATCATTATCCAGGGAACCATAAATGTGTTGCAGGATCCGGATCATGGCATGGGAAGGAAGAAGGCGGCTGTCAGAGGAAAGCGCCTGGATTTTATCCAATGTTTCCGGTGAGGCGTTTTGAAAGCCAATGCACTGTGCATGGCTGAACAGGGGCCGCATGGAGCGGCTTACGTCAATCAGCCCATCTTTCCTGAGGGAATAAAATGCCTGTATGTGCTGTTCTATCTCCTCAGATGTGTATAATACCCTGACAGAAGCCCCCACGCTTCTGGACAGACTGATATAGCCCTCCTGTTTCAGGCTCAGATAGGCGGCACGGACCGTGTCAATGGACACAAGGAACAGCTGGCTGGCTTCTTCCAGCGTGGGCAGGCGTGCCCCGTAACGGTACGCGCCAAACCGGATCTGCATCAGCAGTACGTTGTAGATGACCTGCTGCAGTTCATTCTCATTTATCAATGTCACATCCCCCTATCGTATGAAATCTGCTGTAAATTAGGCCCTGATTTTCTCGGATTATATAAGATTTTACCATACTATTGGAGAAAAGGTAAGGCGGAAATCAGGGCGTAAGAATTTCCGGAACCTGATATTCCTTTCATATTCTTTTAATAAACGGATTCCACAAACAGAAAAGTCGTGTATAATCCCATCTTTGACAGTAAAAAAATTCAAACACCGCTGGGATCCCTGTTCTATAAGGGTCTCACAGCGGTGTTGCTTGGTTTTCAAGTATAGTCTTTTTTCTCTTTTGAGGAACGGATGAAAGTTTTTATTACACTTGTCCACGGAGCTAATGCCTCTTCCTGTTTGCATGAGGACTGGTCTCACCTTTGCTTACTGAGTTTTTCAATGGTTTTCATCCGGCTTTTCGTGAGGAATTCATAGTCAGTGGCAAAACCAAGGAGTTCATGCAGCCTATCTGTCAGAGCTGTTACTTCATAAACCGGCATGAACCCCTGCCCTTGGACATCTGCAAACTTAAACGATCTTAACGTGTCTAAGATTTCGCTGCAGGTGTATGATCCACCCAGCTTTTTTTCTAATAAGCGGTAGACTAAAAGCGATAGGAAACAAATCAGGAAGTGAGCCTGTATGCGGTCTTCCCTACGGACGTAAACAGGCCTTGCTTCAAAATCTGTCTTCATGATCCGGAAGCATGCTTCTATCTGCCATCTTCCTTCACTTACTTTCAGGAGGTCGGCAGGCTCATCATCAAAAAGGTCGGTGCAGACTGCATAGAGACCGTCGTATCGTTCTTCCTCCGCTATTTTTGATTCATCTAAAAAGTACAGGATATCTGCTTTTCCGCCGTCCTTTGTAACCGCCGCCTTATCAATAAACCGTGCCGGGTCATTGGGATTTCTGCTTGTTTTTTTATGGTTTCCATCTTTTAGCATACGAAGTGCACGTTCTACCTGCTTTGCACGGATTTCTTTCTGGTAGGCTGCATATTTAGGGGAGTAGGTAATGATCAGGCGGTTCTCAAGTTTTTTTGTACTGTAGGGTTCTTCTTTGTAAAACAGTCCATCATGGTCATTCTCCTCCAGCTGGCCTAAATCCACCAGCCTGTTATCAGACAGTCTCCGGAATCCTTTCCTGTCAAGTGCAGCCTCCCGGTACTCTGCTGTCAGCTTTTTGATGGACTGTGTCACGATATAAGCCCGGTTTCCCGTGTGGTTCAGCAGGCGGTTATTCTCTGACCCAAGTCCGGAATCAGAACAGAAGATGAATTTTTCGCAGCCAAACTCCTTGATTACTTCCTGCTCTAACGGTTTCAGGGATGTTTGTTCATTCTGATTGCCGGGAAATGTGGAAAAGGCCAGCGGTATCCCGTCCCCATCGGTAAATAAACCCATCTGTATGATGGGATTAGGCCGGTGCTCCTTGCTTTTTCCGTATTTTTTAATTCCATCTTCCTGTTCAATCTCAAAATAGTAGTTTGTGCAGTCGTAGTAGAGGATATGGTCATTCCGGTTTATGACGGCTTTTGAGTTCTTATACACTTCCGACTGGATCAGGCCGCATTCCGAAGCCAGGACACTTAACGCCCTATAGATATCGTGTTGTTCATAGGCTGGAGGCTCTAAAAATTTTTTTGCCGCCGTGTAAGAAGAACGTTTACTGCCCGGTTCCAGGACCCTTGTGTAAATCAGATCAGAAAGTATGGCATTTAAATCGTATCCGTAATGATGCCTGTTGCGGATCTTCCTGCAGATACGGTCCATGCCCAGCTCGTAATAAATCGTTTGCAGGAAAAGATAACCACCGTCAAAACATCTTCGTTCTCCATGCGGGATCTTACGGTTCGGATGAAACACAACGGGAATGGAGAGGGTTTCCTTTTCCAACTCATATTTTTCTGTTTCTATACGGGCCTGTTCTTTTGCCCAGGCCATGACATCATCCCGTGTAGGTCCGTGTTCCACTAATAATTCATTCAATGTCCCAAGCTTGCGGATGGTTCTGGACGTGGATTTTCCGTTGCCATCTATAAAGGACTGCTTGATGTAAAACGATTCGGCATTCTTTGATTTTGATGTATTTACCTTCATGAGCAATTACCTCCACCCCCTTATTATATCATAAAAAGGCCAAAAAGCCTATATATAAAAACAAAAAATTTGACAAAAAAATATAAGCCTGTAGCGGCTTGGCGGTATTTTTTTAGATTGAGGGTGTCAAACTCCCGGCTGGAGGAGGATTTTTGATAAATGTTCTATGGTGTGGTTGAAAACTGTCAAATGGATTTTGGGAGGATAAATTATACGACTCTTGTGCGGGAATGTTTTTTTTAGTATAATAATAGATAGATACTGATGTTGGAAAAAGGAGTGTGCTTGAAGGCTTGACTTCAAACATGCCCGATGCAGAAGGGGGCGTTTTTATGGATGTTAAGTATACAAAGATTCAGACAGCGGGATGTAATGCGCCGCTGAAGATTACACCCGGTCATTTTGCAACCAATCATGCCCATATCAATTATTATCTTGATATGACCACCCTGAAGACCAGGCTTAGTGAGGCAAGGGAGATTGCAAAGAGCCTGGTGGGGATGTTCCTCTATGATACGGTGGTGGATACTATCGTGTGCCTGGAGGGAACCCAGGTCATTGGGGCGTTTCTGGCGGATGAGCTGACCAGCGCGGGCGTCCTTTCCATGAATGCACATAAGACCATGTACATAGTGACCCCGGAGTATAATAGCAACAGCCAGATGATTTTTAAGGAGAATAACCTTCCTATGATCAGGGATAAGAACGTCCTTATCATGACGGCGTCTGTTACCACGGGACTGGCCCTTAATAAGGGGATTGAGGCCATTCAGTATTATGGCGGCATCCTGAGAGGGGTTACTGCCATATTCAGCGCGGTGGATGAGGTGAATGGGTATCGGATTACTTCTATTTTCGGTAAGAAGGATGTGCCGGATTACGCATATTATGATTATAGGGACTGCCCTTTGTGCAGGGAGAAGCGTAAGCTGGATGCACTGGTGAATGCTTATGGATTCACACAGCTGTGATGGCTGGATGATGGAAGTGGAAGCAGGTATGGTGTACGGCTGGCAGCCGATGCCATACCTGCTTCTGTTTTATGTATAGATGCATTGGCAATGCCCATACAGACGGGTATATCTTGCCATGATTTTTTCGAATGCGGCTGCATCCACGGGCTGTTTTTCTTTGTAAATATCCCAACCGCGCAGGATGATTCTGTCCGGCATGGGGATGAGTCCGGTTATGCCATCCCAGTAGGCGTCCCAGTTCATTCCGTAAAAGTCCGGCATGTTTAGCCTGCTTTTGATGATTGCCTGTAGCTCTTTGGGGGTGTTAATGGGGGTTACATTGATTTCGATTGCGTTCAGCTCCCGTTTTTTATAACAGAGAAGATGTCCGTCCATATCCAGCTGGTGGTGGTTTCCATCCCAGTCCGTAAAGGAAATCTGCTTATCATCTATGTTAAGGTGGTAATCCGGGTTGATCAGGATGTCCGTGGTTGAATAGGTCCAGACTTCACGGAATGCTTCGTCCAGCATCTTTACTTCTAATTCCCCGTAGATGATATAGTTGTTTCCAACAGGATAGATGGAATAGTAAGTCCCGAAATTGTTTTTTATCCGGTGGATATCATGACTTCCAGGGTCCATGGTACCCTTTAGTGATAATACCACGATGACAGCATCCAGCAGTATGATAAGCGTATCGTTCCGTAAGATAACGGAATCCTTTCCCACATTGGAACAGTAGTCCCCTACCAGGATGATTGTTACAGTCCCGCCATCTGAAAAATCTTCGATCGCGATGGAATGACAGGAATAATGTCCTCCGTCATGGATGGTTGATATTGCCCGGATTTCCATGTCATATGGCTTATTGTCAACGGAATCCAGTGTATAGGTCATATCCCTGGAAACCGTTATATTAAACTTTTCATTGAAGATATTTATATCCATACCTTTTACCTCCCCGCAGGTGTGATTTGGCTGGTTTAATCCTGTCTTTCTGACAGGAAACCTATGATGCTTGGGACGGATTTAGACAGGGGTGCGGTATAGGGGATGTCCATGGGTGTATAAGGACATAAGCGGGCAGGGATATAAATGTATATGGATGATTGTAAATCAGGATGTCCACACACAAGGACAAGGGAGGGGATGGTCTGGATTGGTTCCCATTGTCCAATCCAGGCCATCCTCCTCCCTTGTGTTTTATCGTCTGCTTTTATACAGCCCAGGTTTCCCTTGCAATCTGAAGCGGTGTTTAATTCTTTTTCTTTCCCAGATATGCCGCCTTTACCGACTCGTCTGCCAGCAGCTCCCTGCCGGTGCCGGTCAGGGCAATGCGTCCTGTTTCCAGTACATACCCCTGGTCGGCAATCCTCAGGGCCATGTTGGCGTTCTGCTCGATTAAGAGGATGGTCACGCCCTGCTTGTTTATCTCCTTGATGATGCTGAATATGTCCTTAACAATCAGGGGAGCCAGACCGAGGGACGGCTCATCCATCATCATCAGCTTGGGACGGCTCATGAGGGCCCTTGCAACGGCCAGCATCTGCTGCTCGCCGCCGGAAAGGGTGCCGGCCAGCTGCCAGCTTCTTTCCTTTAAACGGGGAAACAGGTCGTAGACCCAGTTGATATTGTCCTCCAGGGAATCGCTTCTTAAGTAGGCCCCAATCTTGATGTTCTCTATTACCGTCATGTCGGGGAATACCCGGCGGCCTTCCGGTACCAGGGTAATGCCCTTTGCCACGATATCCGGCGTGTCCATGCCCAGAAGCTCTGCGCCGTCAAACTGGATGGAACCGCCGGAGGCCTTGACCAGTCCTGTGATGGAACGCAGGGTGGTGCTTTTTCCCGCGCCGTTGGCGCCAATCAGGGTGACAATGGATTTTTCCGGGACCTCGAAGCTGATGCCTTTTACGGCTTCAATCCCCCCATAGTTTACCCTCAGATCTTTAATCGTTAACATCGTCACTCACCCCCAGATATGCTTCAATTACTTTTGGATTGTTCTGTACCTCATCCGGTGTGCCATGTGCTATGAGCTTGCCGAAATCTAGCACATAGATGCGGTCGGATATCTGCATGACCAGGTCCATATGGTGCTCAATCATGAATATGGTCAGATGGTAGTCATCCCGGATCTGCCTGATGAAATCGGTCAGGTCCTGTGTCTCCTGGGGATTCATACCCGCGGCAGGCTCGTCAAGAAGGAGCAGGCTGGGGTTGGTGGCCAGCGCGCGTGCAATCTCCAGACGGCGCTGCAGGCCGTAGGGCAGGGAGGAGGCAATCTCATCCTTAAGGTGTGCCAGGCCCTGCATTTTAAGAAGCTCCATGGATTCATCCCGCATCCGCTTTTCCTCTGCATGGTTTAAACGCAGGGTGGCGGAGAATACGTTCTGTTTGGCGCGCATGTGCTTTGCAATCAGTACATTGTCAAATACGGTCAGGTTGCCGAAGAGACGGATGTTCTGGAATGTCCTGGCAATCCCAAGCTTTGTCACTTCATCCGGCGTCTTGCGCACGGGCGTAAGCTCCTTTGGCGCCACGTCCCCGGCGTAGAGACGGCGCATCTTGCCCTGAGGCGTGTCGGCCAGGATCATTTCCCCGTTAAAGGAAACAGAGCCGTAGGTGGGCTGGTAGATGCCTGTCACACAGTTGAAGGCAGTGGTCTTGCCGGCGCCGTTGGGTCCGATGAGGGCCACGATTTCGCGTTCATTTACATCTAAGGATAATCCGTTGACAGCTACCACGCCGCCGAACTGCATGGTTACGTTGTCCATATGAAGTACGTTTTTCATGTTATCCATTACTTGGCACCTCCTTTTTTGGAGGCGGCTTTCTTACCGCGGCCTTTCTTCAGCCTGTCGGGTATGCCGCGTATGAGCCGGGACAGTCCGTCCCAGGAAAACTCGTTGTTGCCCATGATCCCGCGGCGGTAGAACAGCACCACTACCATCAAAAGGATGGAGAAGATGACCATGCGGAAACCGGAACGGAACAGCGGGATATGCACCCCTGCAATGGTTAACGGGTCATCAAAGAACCGCAGCAGTTCACGTCCCGAGGTTACCAGGAACGCGCCCAGGACGCTTCCCGTGACGCTTCCGATACCGCCCAGGACCACAATCAGAAGAAGGTCGTAGGTCAGCGCCACCTGGAAGGTCTTGGAATCGATGGAGCGCATGAACATGGCCAGCATCCCGCCCCCAACCCCGGTGAAGAAAGAGGAGATGACAAAGGAAAGCTCCTTGTAGCGGAACAGGTTAAGTCCCATGGACTGGGCTGCAATCTCATCCTCGCGGATGGCCTTAAAGACACGGCCGTAGGAGGAGTTGATTAACAGTACCATGAGCGCGATGCAGAGGGCTGCCAGACCGAATACAGCAAAGATATTGGGGAAGCCGGGGATGCTTTTCAGACCGTAGGAACCGTTGGTGACAGTGTCAAACATGGGCGCTGCGATGAAGGCGCGGATGATTTCTGAAAAGCCAAGGGTTGCGATGGCCAGGTAATCGCTCTTAAGGCGCAGCACCGGGATGCCGATAAGGGCGGCCAGGGCAGCGGCGGCAAGCCCGCCAAGGAGCAGGGCCACGGGGATGGGAAGCGCTACATTGGCAATCACGGGTGAGATCCCGCTCACATAGTATACGCTGGCACGGGAGCCTACAGGGATGGTGAATATGGCCACGACATAGGCCCCGATTGCCATGAAGCCTGCCTGCCCAAGGGAGAACAGCCCGGTAAAGCCGGTGAGCAGGTTCATGGAAACAGCCACCACCGCATAGATGGCGCTCCGCTCCAGGATGGATATCTGATAACTGTATTCTGCCGTGTCAGACTGCAGGAATGCCAGGATTCCAATGAGCACGGCCAGGGCAATGATGGTATAAACCTTGTTTTTGTTCTTTGTCATATTCTTCATGTCCGCCACCTCACACTTTATCGGTTGTCTTCTCACCAAACAGGCCGGTCGGGCGGATGAGAAGCATAACAATCAACAGGATAAATGTAAATGCGTCACTGAAGGTGGACTGTCCCATGGCAACCAGGGCTGTCTCCCCAAGTCCAAGGATGAAACCACCGATGACAGCGCCGGGAATGCTTCCGATACCGCCGAATACAGCGGCAACAAAGCATTTGAGGCCGGGCAGTGCGCCTGAGAACGGGAATACGGTCATACGGTCCGTGAAATAGAGGATGGAACCGATTCCTGCCAGCAGGGAACCCACTGCAAAGGTGAAGGAGATGGTCTTATTAATCTTGATGCCCATCAGGGACGCGGTTTCGTAATCCTTAGAAACAGCCCTCATTGCCATGCCGATTTTGGTGTGGTTGATCAGGAGTATCAGAAGATATACCAGGACCAGGGTCAGGACTGGCGTGAGGAAGGTTACGAAGGATGCGGAAAGACCGCCTATCTGGTAAATCCTCTTTAAGAAAGGAATCTCAGGATATCCCTTTGGAAGGGCCGTGAACAGATAGGTAGCAAGGTTCTGCAGCAGATACGATACGCCAATGGCTGAAATCATGACGGACATCCTGGGGGAAGAACGCAGGGGACGGTAAGCCACCCGTTCAATGGTAACACCAAGGACAACGGTGACAATCAGGGTAACCGGGATTGCGATGAACCAGGGAAGGCTGGCCATTGCGAAAATCATAAAATAACCTGCCATCATGAATATGTCGCCATGGGCGAAATTAATCAGACGGAGGATGCCGTATACCAGTGTATAGCCGATGGCAATCAGCGCATAGGCGCCGCCAAGGGAGATACCGGTCAGGCACTGCTGTAGAAATGTTGTTAAACTCATAAGAGTCTGCCTCCTGTTTTCTTAATAATTGTATCCTGCAGGGAATGGCATGAGGACATGGTATCCTGCGCCTCCGCCATAAGCCGGAGAAAGGCCGCGGGGCAATGGCTGCCGCCTGCGGCCTCTGTGTCATATGTAACTGTCAGATGACCTTACTCTACGGTTGTAGTTGTAAGGAACTGGAACTTGCCATCCTTGATGGTCTTGATGAAGGCGATATCCTTGTTGGCATCACCTGTCTCATTAAAGGTAATGCTTCCGGTCACGCCGTCAATCTGGACGCCCTTCAGCGCATCGCGGATAGCGGTGGTGTCGGTGGAATTAGCTGTCTCGATGGCCTTGATGGCTGCCAGGTAGGAATCATAGCCCAGTGCGGATACGGCCGGGATGATGTCTTCCTGTTTGTTCTTTACCAGATATTCCTTGAAGCCCTTGATGAAGGCGGCTGCCTCGTCATTGGCCGGTTCAGCCTCGTCAAAGAAGGTGGAAAGCACAACGCCCTCGGCATCCTTGCCCGCGTTCTCGATGATGGTGGAGTTCTCCCATGTATCGCCTGCAGCGATGGTTGCCGTAATGCCAAGCTCCCTGGCCTGCTTGATGATAAGCGGTGCAGTGGTGATGGAGGATGGCGCGAAGATGATGTCAGGGTTGGCTGCCTTGATATTGGTCAGGATTGCCTTGAAATCAGTCTGGTTGGTCTGGAACTGCTCCTCGCTTACGATTTCCCCGCCTAATTTGGCGAATGCATCCTTAAAGAAGGAACCAAGGCCTGAGGAGTAGTCATCGCCCAGCTGTGTAATCACAGCAGCGCTCTTTGCTCCGTTCTGGAATGCGTAGTTAGCCATTACCGTGCCCTGGAACGGGTCGATGAAGCAGACACGGAAGTAAAAATCATTGCCCTCCGTTACCTGCGGGTTGGTACAGGAACAGCCGATGGCAGGGATCTTGGCGTCTGCGAATATCTGTCCGGCTGCAATGGATACGCCTGAGCCGTAGCTTCCAAGGACCACGCTTACCTTCTCGCTTACCAGCTTCTGTGCTGCGTTGACAGCCTCTGTCTTATCGGACTTGTTGTCAACCTCCACCAGCTCTACTTTGTATTCCTCGCCATTGATTGTTACGGTTGGGTGCATCTCCTTTGCATAACGGATACCCAGTACTTCCTGGAATCCGCCGCCGCCGTTCTCACCTGTGGTCGGTTCAAACACGCCGATCTTGATGACTTTTTCTTCTGCTTTCTTGCCGCATCCTGCAAGGGAACCTGCAACAAGACACGCGGCCATGGTTACGGCCATGATTTTCCTGATTCTCATACTACAATCCTCCTCATTTCATGAATGATCCATTGATTCCAAATCCCCTGCGCAAGGTGTGTTCATCTGGCAAAGACAACTGTCCTCAATGGGAAAACAATGAGTATATTATATCAGATATTACGAAAATTTCAAGAAAAAATCATAAATACTTTAATTTTTACTGTTTTTTAACCGGACAGAGCGTTTGGGCAGTTCTTTATAGTGCTGCTTATAAGCCCTGAGAAAGGTGGAATAGTTCTGGAACCCGGACGAAAAGCAGCTTTCAGTCGCACTTTTTCCCTGGGCAAGCAGGTCCCGGGCCCGTAACAGCCGCTTTTCTGTGATATAGTTTCCGATGGTATAGCCGGTTTCCTCCTTGAACATGCGCATCATGTGGTAGGGGCTGAGACAGCAGCTGTCAGAAAGGACACGGATACTCAGGTCCCCGGACAGGTGCTCATTAATATAGGATATAAGTCCTGACACATGGTAGTTTAAAGTGCCGGTGGGGATGTACTGGGCGTTGGCGTCCATGGATGCCCGCCCCAGTTCCACCAGGAATTCAAGGCACAGCAGGCGGCAGTACAGCGGTCCTGCAAATTCTTCTTCCTGCCAGTTCTGGGCCCGCTCCAGCCTGCGAAGGAGGGACAGCATGGGACGGCGGGTATCCTCCTTTAAGCGCAGCACATTGGAATGGCGGTAGGCCGCGGTGGAAAAGCAGCTGTCCAGGGAAGAGCCATTTTCGCCGTACCGCTCCAGAAAGTCCGGGGACAGGTACAGGACCAGGCGCTCATAGGGAGATGTAAAATCCACCTGGGGCCGGTGGATCTGTCCGCGGTCCACCAACACAATGTCCCCGGGACAGAGGGAATAGGAACGGCCTTCGATTGTATAAGTCACATTTCCTTCCAGATGTACCAGGATCTTGAGGAAATCATGATAGTGGAAATCGTAGGTGCGCTGCAGTTTATCCTTAATGTGGAACAGACGGAAGTCGCCTTCCAGATATCCCTGCTTCTGGGTGGCAGGGGAGCCGTCGCTTATATACATGGATTATTCCTCCTTACAGGAACAGTATATACGAATGACAGCATTATTTGCAATATAAAACAGCATTATATCTATATTTTTATGATAAAATGCCTGATAAAATATAAATCAGGATGTAAAGTGGAATGCCTGGAAAATATGGAGGATATGGATATGAGGCTTATAGTGGAGAAATATCATGGACTGGGAAACGATTATCTGGTTTATGACCCTAATAAAAATGAAATGAAACTGAACCCGTCCAACGTGCAGCTGATGTGCAACCGGAATTTCGGCGTTGGGGCGGACGGCGTGCTGGAAGGGCCTGTGATCAGTGAGGACAGGATTTCCATGGTGGTGTGGAATCCGGACGGAAGCATTGCGGAGAAAAGCGGCAATGGGGTCAGGATATTTGCCAAATACCTGAAGGACGCGGGATATGTGCAGAAAAAGGATTTTACCATCTATTCCAGCGGAGGCGAGGCTGCAATCCACTACCTGAACGAGGAAGGGACACGGCTGAAGGCGTCCATGGGCAGGGCCTCCTTCTGGAGCAGCGACGTGCCGGTGGAAGGCCCGCGCAGGGAGATCATCAATGAGACAATGGTATTCGGACGGATTCCATATCCCGTGACCTGTCTGTCCGTGGGCAACCCCCACTGTGTCATCCTTATGGATGAGATATCTAAGGACCTGGTGTGCAGGATTGGGAAATATTCAGAGGGCGCAAGGCAGTTCCCGGAGAAAATCAATACGCAGATCATGAAGGTGCTTGACAGGACCCATATCCAGACCGAGGTTTACGAGCGGGGCGCAGGATATACCCTGGCCTCGGGCAGCGGATGCTGCGCGGCAGCGGCGGCGGCTTACCGTCTGGGACTGACAGACCCCAAGATGGTGGTCCAGATGCCCGGCGGAACATTGGAGATTGAGATTGACGAGGACGGCGTTGTGCACATGACCGGGGATGTGGGGTATGTGGGCACCATGAAATTAGGTAATCATTTCACAGAACAACTTCGCGCTTTAAAGTGATATTGGTAAAAAACACGAAATCGTCAATTCACATTGACAAATAAAAATTCTGTTGCTATATTTTTTGTAGAGCGAGGCGGGAGAGCTCCAGGGCGTCCCCGCCTTTCCTGTTTCACGGATCGACATGGTTGGTATTGCAGTTTGCAAGAGAGGGAGAATAGAGATGAGCAAATACAGTAAGGACGACATTATCCGCATGGTGGAGGAAGAGGATGTGGAGTTCATCCGTCTTCAGTTCACGGATATTTTTGGTATGCTTAAGAATGTGGCCATTACCTCCAGCCAGCTTGGGAAGGCGCTGGATAACCGCTGCATGTTTGACGGCTCCGCCATTGAGGGATTTGTAAGGATTGACGAGTCCGACATGTACCTGTACCCGGACCTGGATACCTTTGAGATATTCCCGTGGAGGCCCCAGCAGGGCAAGGTGGCAAGGCTGGTCTGCGATGTGTATAATCCGGACGGGACCGCATTTACGGGGGATCCCAGGAATGTGCTGAAGCGGGCGGTTAAGAAGGCCGCCGGCATGGGCTATGTGTTCAATGTGGGACCTGAGTGCGAGTTCTTCCTTTTCCACACGGACGAGGAGGGAAGGCCCACCACCAATACCCATGAGACGGCCGGGTATTTTGACGTATCCCCCATTGACCTGGCTGAGAATGTCCGCCGGGACATCGTGCTTAACCTGGAAGAGATGGGATTTGAGATTGAGGCCAGCCACCATGAGATTGCCCCGGCCCAGCATGAGATTGATTTCCAGTACACGGATGCCCTGAGGGCGGCGGATAATATCATAACCTTCAAGATGGCGGCCAAGACAATTGCCAAGCGCCATGGCCTTCATGCCACCTTCATGCCAAAGCCGAAGGAAGGCATCAACGGTTCGGGGATGCATATCAATATGTCCCTGTCGGACGGGAACGGGAAGAACCTGTTTGCAGACGACTCGGACCCACTGAAGCTGAGCCGCACGGCCTACTATTTCATGGCGGGCATCCTGCACCATATGAAGCCCATGACCATCCTTACCAATCCGCTTGTGAATTCCTACAAGCGCCTGATACCTGGGTACGACGCGCCCATCTATATCGCCTGGTCGTCCACCTCCAACCGCAGTTCCCTTATCCGCATCCCTTCACCAAGAGGGGAAAGCACCAGGATTGAACTGCGCTGCCCGGATTCAGCCATGAACCCATACCTGGCCCTGGCAGCATGCCTGAGGGCCGGCCTGGACGGGATTGAGAAGCAGATGGAACTTCCGGAGTGCGTGGAAGGCAACATGTTCACCATGGCGCCGGAGGAGATGAAGTCCAGGAATGTGGAGCGCATACCGGAGACGCTGGGGGATGCCATTGAGGCGTTTGACGGGGACTGGTTCATGAAGGATGTCCTGGGGGACCATATCTATACCAAGTATCTGGAAGCAAAGGAAAAGGAGTGGCGCGATTTCAGGGCTCAGGTCACTGACTGGGAAGTAAGCGAATATCTTTATAAATATTGACGCCGGTACTGCAATGAGGTTCCGGTCCCAATGCTTGCTTGGAGGTGAGGCATGTGACTAACATTATCGTAGCGTTCTCCAAACCGGAGGATGGAAAGAATATAAAAGGGATTCTGGTGCGTAACGGCTATCAGGTGGTCGCTGTCTGTACATCCGGTTCACAGGCGCTGTCGGCGGCGGAAGGGGTGGGCAGCGGCATCGTGGTGAGCGGCTACCGGTTTGAGGATATGCTGTACGATGAGCTGCGCCAGTATCTGCCGGCAGCATTTGACATGCTTCTCATCTCCTCTCCCAGCCGGTGGGGAGGCCAGGCCCCGGGCAATGTAATCTGCCTTCCCATGCCCCTGAAGGTCCATGACCTTATAAGCACCCTGGAAATGATGGTGCAGGCCCAGGTCCGTTTCCGCCGGAAGATGAAAAACCGGCCCAGGGAGCGGAGCGGCGAGGAACGCAGGCTGATTGACGAGGCAAAGGCGCTGTTGATGGAGCGCAACAATATGACGGAATCAGAGGCTCACAGGTACATCCAGAAGTGCAGTATGGACAGCGGCACCAACCTGGTGGAAACAGCCCAGATGGTTATCAGTTTAATTCATGTGTGAGGTGTGGGAATGAAGTTTACAAAGATGCAGGGGATTGGCAACGATTATGTGTATGTGGACTGTTTTAAGGAACAGGTAAAGGAGCCGGGAAAGGTATCCAGGTTCATAAGCGACCGTCACTTCGGGATCGGGGCGGACGGCCTTATCCTTATCTGCCCGTCCGGGAAGGCGGACTGCAGGATGGAGATGTACAATGCGGACGGTTCCCAGGGAACCATGTGCGGCAACGGGGTGCGGTGTGTGGGGAAGTACGCTTACGACCACGGCCTGGTGTCGGCTGACAGGAGGACCATGACCGTAGAGACGCTGGGCGGGATCAAGACCCTTGAACTGGAGGTGAAGGACGGGAAGGCCGTGTCAATCACCGTGGATATGGGAGAGGGGACCCTGACTTCAGACCTTCCTGAGGACATACAGGTGGATGGGAAGGATTACAGGTTTGTGGGCATCGATGTGGGCAATCCCCATGCGGTGTACTATATGGACGGCATTGACAGGCTGGATTTGGAGAAAACCGGCCCTGCCTTTGAATACCATGAGCGGTTTGCGCCGGACCGGGTGAACACGGAGTTCATAGAAGTGGTGGACCGGAAGCATCTCAACATGAGGGTCTGGGAGCGGGGCAGCGGGGAAACCTGGGCCTGCGGCACAGGCGCCACGGCCAGCGTGCTGGCATCCATCCTCATGGGGTATGTGGATGATGAGGCGGAGGTTTCCCTGCGCGGCGGAAAGCTTATGATACGCCTGGACCGCGCCACTGGCCGTCTTTTCATGACAGGCCCTGCGGTGGAAGTATTTAACGGAAGTATTGACATACCGCAGGAAATATATTATGATTGACAAGATAACTTTAATCAGTTAACACTTTAAACTATATGTAATCAATACACTCTCAGGGACCACGGGCACGAAGATGTGCGGTTTGTCTCTGTACAGGCCCTGTGATGGTGGTTATTTGCTGTCCTTTCAGTCCTGTACGGAGCCGGACGGGTTTCCTGGGAGCGTTTACGTTTATGGGAGACACGCCTTAGCACCGGGCACTGGTTCCGGGGAGGCGGGGCAAGGTATCTTCCGGAAAGGACAGGAGGAACACACATGTTCAAGATTAATGAGAACTATTTGAAACTGCCTGGCAGTTATCTCTTTTCAACCATTGGGAAAAAGGTGGCGGCGTATCAGCAGGCCAACCCTGACAAGGCGGTCATCCGCCTGGGAATCGGCGATGTGACCTTGCCCATTGCCCCGGCGGTGGTGGAGGCCATCCACAGGGCGGCAGAGGAGATGGGACGCGCGGAGACATTCCACGGCTATGCACCGGATCTGGGGTATCCCTTCCTTCGGGAGGCCATTGTGGAAAAAGACTACAGGGCCTGGGGCTGTCCGGTGGAGGCAGATGAGATATTTGTTTCTGACGGGGCCAAAAGCGACTGCGGCAATATCCAGGAGATTTTCAGCGGGGACAGCAGGATTGCGGTGTGCGACCCGGTGTATCCGGTGTATGTGGATTCCAATGTGATGGCCGGGCGCACCGGTGAATATGATGAGGGCACCGGGATGTGGAGTGATGTCATATACATGCCCTGTACGGAGGAGAATGGATTTTCCCCGGAGCTTCCAAAGGAGACGCCGGACCTGATTTACCTGTGCAATCCCAACAACCCCACAGGGACAACCCTTGACAGGGAACAGCTTAAGGTGTGGGTGGATTATGCCAACCGGGCAGGGGCCGTCATCCTTTATGATGCCGCCTATGAGGCGTATATCTCAGAACCCGGCGTCCCCCACAGTATCTTCGAGATAGAAGGGGCCAGGACCTGTGCCATTGAGTTCCGTTCATTTTCAAAAAAGGCTGGTTTTACCGGCGTCCGCCTGGGCTTTACCGTGGTGCCGAAGGACCTGAAGTGCGGGGATGTGTCCCTACATTCCCTGTGGGCCCGCCGCCATGGGACCAAGTTCAACGGAGCGCCCTATATTGAACAGAGGGCGGGAGAGGCAGTGTATTCAGAGGAGGGAAACCGGCAGGTCATGGAGCAGGTTGCCTATTACATGAGGAATGCAAGGACCATCCATGAAGGGCTTAAGGAGGCAGGATACAGCGTGTACGGAGGCGTGAACTCCCCTTACATCTGGCTTAAGACGGAAAATGGCATGACCAGCTGGGAATTTTTCGATTATCTCCTGGAACAGGCCAATGTGGTGGGAACCCCTGGCAGCGGCTTTGGACCCAGCGGCGAGGGATATTTCCGTCTTACGGCATTTGGAACTTATGAAAATACAGTAAAGGCAGTGGAGAGGTTAAAGGCCCTCAGACAATAGCGCTGCCAAGGGAGGAACATAAGAGTATGGATGATATCGACCGCAAGATACTTAAGCTTCTGCAGGCCAATGCAAGGATGTCCCTTAAGACCATTGCAGAGAACACCTTCCTTTCCTCGCCGGCCGTGTCCGCCAGGATTGAGCGGCTGGAGAAGGAAGGAATCATAACCGGCTACCATGCCATGGTGGACCCCATGAAGCTGGGGTACCACATCCTGGCTTTCATCAACCTGGACGTGGTGCCGGAAGACAAGCCCAAATTTTACGCGTATGCGAAGGAAGTGCCCAATGTTTTGGAGTGCAGCTGCGTTACAGGGGATTTTTCCATGCTGATGAAAGTGGCGTTCCAGAGCACCATGGAGCTTGATATGTTCATCGGACAGCTTCAGAAGTTCGGCAAGACGAGTACACAGATTGTATTTTCCACCCATGTAGGGCCCAGGGGAGTGGATGTGGACGAAATTTAGTGTCAACATTTGTCTCACTTTCACATATGGTATAGTGTAGAGTCATATGTGAAGGAGAGTCTGATATGGCAGACATTAAGAGAGTGATTATCGATGCCGGCCACGGCGGTGAAGAACCCGGCGCCATGTTTAACGGGCGGCGGGAAAAAGACGACGCCCTGCGGCTGGCTCTTGCAATAGGGCAGATATTAGAGAATAACGGGGTGGACGTGGTTTATACAAGGACCACGGACGTGTTTGACACGCCCCTTGAAAAGGCGCAGATTGCCAACCGTTCCGGCGCTGATTATTTTGTGTCCATCCACCGCAACGCAATGCCTGTGCCCGGCACGGGAAGCGGGGCAACGGTCCTTGTATATGAGAACGCAGGGGTCCCGGCCATGCTGGCGGAAAATATCCAGCGCAACCTGGTACAGACCGGCTTTAGCGACCTGGGAATCCAGGAGCGTCCGGGCCTGATTGTGCTCAGGCGGACCCAGATGCCGGCCGTTCTGGTGGAGGCGGGATTTATCGATAATCCGGAGGACAACAGATTCTTTGATGAGAATTTTGACGCCATTGCCCAGGCAATTGCGGACGGCATCCTGGAGACCATACGCCAGCAGGAGGAGCAGCGGCCGGAATATTATCAGGTCCAGGTGGGCGCGTTCCGCACCAGGATGCCTGCGGACCGTCTGGTAAATGAACTCCAGGCCAAGGGACTGCCAGCGTTCGTGGTGTATGATGACGGCCTTTATAAGGTCAGGGTGGGCGCGTTCCTCAACATGGATTATGCGGTGCGCATGGAGCGGACCCTCCGTAACCTGGGGTATCCTACGGTGCTTGTGAGGGAGCGGGCTATTTATTGATTGGCTTGTGAGGGAGCGGGCTATTGATTGAATTGTATGGAATGGCAGATGCTGCCGTGAAATGTCTGTATGGCATTTTGCGGCAGCATTTTTTGTAACTGTTTTGTCATGTATGTGCTATAATCTAGTAAAATGATGTGTGTAAGGAGGAAGGTCCATGGGGGACGAGGGAAGGGTAAAGGACGGAAAAAAACGTTTTTTGACCATTAAAAAGGAAATATTCCTGCTCAGTTTTATTTCCCTGTCCATTGTATCGCTGATTTTTGCCTGTGTATTCCTGCGGATCCTGTACACAGCCAATGTGGACAATGCAAGGAATTCCCTGAGGGAATGCAACAGCCAGATTGTCACCTACACGGAAAGCATGTTCCATGAAAATGCAGCCGTGGTGGGTATCCTGTCCAGGGATGACACGGTTATCCACGGAGGATATGGGAATCCCCAGGCGGTTCTGGACATTTACGGCGCAATCCAGGCGGACAACAGCAATATTACCTACATATATTCGGGATATGAGGACGGAAGCCTGTACATCAGTGATTATGACACGCCTTCCGGCTATTCCCCCATGGACAGGCCCTGGTATGACGCGGCTATGGAAACGGATGGGGTCGCAAGGCTGGCTTACAGTGACGCGGCCACCGGTGAATGGCTGTTCAGCCAGTGTAAGAAGCTGGTGGATCAGGATGGGGAAACCGTGGGCGTTGTGAGCATTGACTGTTCCAATGACAGTATATCCAGGCAGTTAAGCGCCAGATACCAGTATAAGTCCCAGCGCAGCTATATCATGGATATGGATGGAAATGTAATCATCCATCCGGAGGAAAGATATATCGACGATACGCTGATGAACTATATAGACACGTCTGTATGGGAAGCAGTGGTGGAAGGGACCACCAATTACGGTGAATATGAAAAGGACGGGGTCAACGCCATGGCGTACTTTGAACGGATACCGGACACTGGCTTTTTTGTGGCCACCGCCATTGACGCCTCCGAGGTAATCCTTCCGATTGTGCATGGCGTGATACTGTTAGTGGGTCTGGTCGTGTTCATTTCAGTCATCCTTGGATTTGTATTGAGCCGGGTGCTGATATACAGGTTTGCAAGGCCGATCATGGCGCTGCGGGACAGGATTGAAAAGGTAGCGGACGGCTGCCCGGAGGATAATCCTGATCTGGGCTTTACCAATGCGGAGATTAACGGGATTGCTGACAGCATTGAGGTTATTGTCCTGAATATGGGCAAACGGGAGGAGATGCAGAAGGCCGCCGAATACCTGAGTTTCCACGATTCCATGACAGGGATGTATAACAGGCGTTATTTTGCCGAAGAACTGAAGCGCCTTGATACCCCGCGCAATTATCCGCTGTGCGCGGTATGCTGTGATGTGAACGGGCTGAAGCTGGTCAATGACGTGTTTGGCCATGATGTGGGGGACCGGCTGATAGGCAGGGTGGCCCGGTGCCTGGAACGCGGCTGCAGGGAGGACGATATCCTGGCGCGGATTGGCGGGGATGAATTTGCCATCCTCATGCCCCGCACCACGGCTGAGGATGCCCGGAAAATCATAAGCCGCATACGTCTGGGGTTTCCCAAGGAGAATATATGCGGGGCAGAGGTTTCGGCTTCCCTGGGCTATGCCGTGAAGGCGGAGGGAACGGAATCCATGGAGGATATCCTGCATAAGGCGGACCGTATGATGTATGAGGAGAAGCTGACGGAGAGCGTACAGATGAAGCGGGACACGGTGGACAATATTATCCGGGCCGCACAGGGGGAGGGCCTGATTACCCGCCTGTCGAGGCCGGAAGAGGAGGTTCTTGGGAAACTGGCAGAAGCCCTGTGCCCGGACTCTGCTGCTTTGTTAAAACAGGGTTACCAGCTTCGCAGGATCGGCATGTGCAGCCTGTTCCGGCCGGGCGGCCCGGATAAGGACGGGATGGACCGGGGACATACGGAACATGCTTACCGTCTCCTGTCTTCCCTGGAGGAATACAGGAATATAGCGGCCTGCCTGCTCCACTATACGGAGCATTGGGACGGCAGCGGATGGCCGGTAGGCCTGGCTGGCAGGGATATTCCCCTGCTCTCCCGTATCATCGCGGCGGCTGACGCATATTTTGCTTCAGGGGAGGATGGAGGTGTGTTTGAGGAGAACGCTTCCTGGTATGATCCGGATATCGTGGGGGTCCTGCTGAGGATTATGGGGGAGCAGGGGCAGTAAGGATAGAGGGAAAGGAAAATCGGCGCCGGTCTGCATGGCCTTGAGGAAAGGATGCAGGCCGGTGCCTTGTTTTATTGGTTCAATCCTTCTAATAATGATTGTGCATTATGATGATTATAACCCCCCTGGATAGTGGGTTTTAGATAAAAATTGACATGGGGATTTTTGTGTGATATTTTGTATGATGCCACGTGTTGCGTGGATACCGTAATGAATAGATGGGATGAACCTGTTGGGAAAGGAGATGGCTTATATGAAAATCAAGGAAGTCAACACGTATTTTGTCCGTCCGCGCTGGGGATTTGTGGAAATCATCACGGACGAAGGGTTAAGCGGCTGGGGGGAGGCTGTGTTAGAGGGGCATGCAGGCACGGTTCTGGCCTGCGTACATGAGATGGAGGATTATCTGATTGGGGCGGATCCTGCCAATATTGAGGATATCTGGACCGTCCTGTACCGGGCCGGCTTTTACCGGGGAGGAGGCGTGCTGATGAGCGCTATCTCCGGCATCGACCAGGCTTTGTGGGATATCAAGGGGAAATACTTTAACGCGCCTGTCCACCAGCTGATGGGTGGGAGCTGCAGGAATAAGATGCGCGTATATTCCTGGATTGGCGGCGACCGGCCCTCGGACGTGGGGGCGGCGGCCAGGGAGAAGATGGAGGCAGGATTCACGGCAGTGAAGATGAATGCCACGGAGGAACTGCAGTTCATTGACAGCTATGATAAGATTGACGCGGTGCTTGAACGGGTGGATGCAATCCGCGCAAGCTGCGGGAAGGATTTCGGCATTGCCGTTGATTTCCATGGCCGTGTGCACAAGCCCATGGCTAAAATCCTGGCCAAGAAGCTGGAGGTTTACGACCCCATGTTCATCGAGGAGCCGGTGCTCTGCGAGAACATGGAAAGCTTCCGGGAGATTGCGGCTGCCTGCCAGATTCCTATTGCCACCGGGGAGAGGCTGTATTCCAGATGGGACTTCAAGCGCCTGTTTAAGATGGGAGGCGTGGATATCATCCAGCCTGACCTGTCCCATGCAGGAGGCATCACGGAGGTAAAGAAGATTGCATCCATGGCCGAAGCCTATGATGTGGCCCTGGCCCCCCACTGTCCATTGGGGCCCATCGCCCTCAGCTCCTGCCTGCAGGTGGATGCCACCTGCTACAACGCGGTCATCCAGGAACAGAGCATGGGAATCCACTATAATGTGGGCAGGAGCGTGCTGGATTATGTGGATAACCCGGAGGATTTCCGGTTTGTGGACGGTTTTGTCAAGCTTCCCACAAGGCCGGGACTTGGCGTTGCGGTCAATAAGGAGCTGGTCCTTGAGGAGAACCGGACGCCCCATAACTGGAAGAACCCGGTCTGGAGGCATGCGGATGGCTCCGTGGCTGAGTGGTAACGGGGAATAGGGCATGAAGGGGATATTACATATCTGGAAACGGCAGACATTCGCCAGGCAGCTTACCATGGTCTTCATGGGGGTATTCCTGTTCCAGCTGGTCATCGTACAGGGACTCAGCAGTTCCTATATGCGCAGGTTCATGAAGGAGAAGATTGAGGAATCCTACCAGAATTCCCTGCGTCAGACCACCCTGAACCTGGATACCTCCTTAAAGGGCTATAAGAAGGCCATAGACGAATTGTTCCGGGACACGGATTTCATAATGGCGGTCAATGCGCTTAACAGCATGAATGAGGAGAATGAGTGGAAAATCAAGTCTGAACTGGATAAAACCATGAAGGAGTTCCTGACCTACCGTTCGGAGGTGCGCAGCATGTCCATCCGCACCATTTCGGACATCAGTTACGGCTATGACCGCCAGGAGGTGGAACTGCTCAATCCCAAGATATCCGGCCTGCACCAGCGGTATTTCAGCCAGGGGATTTTTGAGGACAACGGGGGGCTTAAGGGGAAATGGATGCCCACCCAGTACCTGGACCGGAAGGGGACCCGGGAATACTATGTGTATTCCTACGGCAAGCAGATCATGGATTACTACACCAACCGCCAGGTGGGGACGGGGATAGTCAGCATTGAGGAAAGCGTGTTAAGCGAGATATGCGCCAACGGACAGGTAAGCGGGGACAGGGACATCAATTACCTGCTGATTACGGATGCGGACGGCAGGATCATTTCCCACTATGATAAGGACGTCATAGGCAATCTGGTGGACGGATACTTTGAGGAGGCGGACAGGAAGGATCCGGACAGCCCCCATATGGTGCTTATGGAGGAGGTCCCGTCCACCGGATGGAGGATGTACAGCGTGCTGGATGAGAATTATGTCTATCACAGGCTGTATGAAATCCAGAAGACCGTGCTGGCCGTTTCTTTCCTGCTGGCCCTGGCCGTGCTGGCGGCCGTACTGTACGTGTCTAAGAAAATGTCTAAATATATCACGGATATCGTCAATACGATGAACAAGGTCCAGGGCGGCAAGCTGAACGCAAAGGTGGGAATCCACCGGGATGAGAAAAATGAAATCAGCCAGATTGCCACCCATTTCAACATCATGATGAACACGGTCAATGAACAGATGCAGATGGTGAAGGAGTCGGGAGTCAGGGAAAAGGAGGCGGAAATCAGGGCGCTGGAAGCCCAGATCAACCCGCATTTCATCTACAATACCCTGGATTCCATCAACTGGCTGGCCATTGAGAATGACCAGAAGGAAATCAGCAGCATGCTGAGTAAATTTGCCCAGATACTCCGTTACCAGATCCAGCAGAGCAACCAGATTGTCATGATTTCAGAGGAACTATCCTACCTGGAGCGGTATTTATACCTTCAGAAGGTACGTTTCATGGACAGCTTTGAGTACGTCATAGAGTGCCAGGAGTCGGTGAAGACCTGCAAGATCCACAAGATGATATTCCAGCCCTTCATTGAGAATGCCATCCTTCACGGGATGGCGGATGTGGAGCATGGAGGCCTGCTTAAGGTCCAGATACGGGAACAGGATGAGGAGCGCCTGGCCTTCATCATCAGCGACAACGGACTGGGCATGTCCAGAGAACAGATTGACGCTGTTTTTGTCCGCAGGATGAATCCGGGTAATTCCATCGGCGTTCTGAACGTGCTGGCAAGGCTGGATTTATATTATGGGACCGCCTACTCCATCCATGTGGAGAGCAGTGAGGGGAAAGGAACCACCATTGAAACCGTGATACCCAGGCAGTGCATGAGGTCAGGTCAGGAGGGGATTCGTGAAAATACTGATAGTGGAAGATGAATGGAAGACATTAAAAGGATTATCAAACCTGATTGCCGAGCTGGGAGGGGAGTACGAGATGACCGGCCAGGCCAGAAGCGGGGAAGAGGGAATCCGTATGGCAATGGAACTGCACCCGGACATCATCATTACGGATATCCGGATGAACGGCATGACCGGGCTGGAAATGATTAAGGCGCTGAATGAGGAAAAGCTGGGCTGCCGCTATATCATCCTCAGCGGCTACGCGGAATTCCAGTACGCCAAAGAGGCCATCAGCCTGGGCAGCATGGATTATCTGCTAAAGCCGATCACAAAGGAAATCCTGGAGGAATCCCTGCGCAAGGTCAGGACAGCCATTGAGGAGGAGGCCCAGAATATCAGGACCTCATCCATGGACACGGAACAGATCCTGGAGCGGGCGCTGTTCATGCAGGGATTCTCCGGATCCAAATTCGAGGATGAGTGGAAGAAACGGTTCACGTCCCGGGAGATGGACTTCCTTCTCCTCATACGGGGTGAGAACCGGGTGGTACAGGCCGACTGGGAGCGGATTGTGGCGGAGCTGGTACAGGCGCTGCCGGGAATTGAATCCTGCGTGTGCCGGGAAGCGCGCCACAAGGAAAATTATATCCTGCTGCGTGGGTATGAGGAGGGAATCAACGAGAGGCTGAACCCGGCTGTAAGGCGGTGCAGGGAGCAGGTTAACCCTTATCTGGTCTTTGCCGGGGCCTGCCTAAAGGGGACGGATGAGATAAAGGCAAAGAGGGAACGGCTCCTTGATATGACCAACTGGAACCTTTCCGTGGGGGAACCGGTGGTCCTCACGGAGGAGGTGATAAGCCGGATTGAAACACAGAAATTCAGCTATCCATCGGAACTTGAGAGGAAGATCATCACCTGCATCAATGAGGGGGATATATTGCCGGTGGAAGGGTATCTGGATGAATTCCTCCTGTATCTCAAGCAGAAGGTTTACTCCTACACGGATATCCGGGAAGCCCTTATCTGCCTGACGGCCGCTGTCCTATACGCCATACGGAGGGCCAGCTACGGGCTGTATGAGAATATCAGCAACCTGAATATCCTGGAGTGGGTGAGGGACAGCCTGTTTCTGGAGCATTATCCCCAGCTTATCCTGAACGTGCTGATGCAGTATGAACAGTATACCAGGAATCTCAGATCCGGCAACCACCCGATCATCAACCAGGTGCTTAAAATCATGGACAGGGAGTACAAAAGCGACCTGCCCTTAGATGAGATGGCGCAGCGCATGAATGTGACGCCGGAATACCTGAGCACCCTGTTCATGAAGGAGCTGGGGATTAAGTATACCACCTACCGGGCCCAGATACGCATTGACGTGGCCAAACGCCTGCTCAGTGAGGGAAAGCTCAAGATTTATGAGGTGGCCGAGGCCAGCGGCTTTCCGGATGTGAAATATTTCACGAAAGTATTTAAGAAATATACGGGGGTCAGCCCGGGGGAATATATCCGGACGAATGGGAAAAATCAGTTTAAGAATTGACACTTTTATTAAAACAGTCAAATTTACGGTGTATGGATTACATGATATGCTTATCTCATCAAATGAGATGGCTCTTGTTGTTAGGAACATGTATCCTGGGAATGGAAAGGACCTGTCTTATGGCAGGTCTTTTTATTGGGGAAATCCCACGGGGCGTGAATGGGTGACCGGACCCGCCCCGGCTACGGCCCAGAGAAAAAAGGAGGAACAGACGTGAAGAAAAGAAACCTTGTAAAGAAAATGACAGCATTGGTGTTGACAGGGACCATGATGGCGTCACTGGCAGCGTGCGGAGGAGGACAGGGAGCAGCCGCAGGCGGAGGGACGTCCGGGGGCACGGAAAACACAGGCAAGGCGGCAGAGGGCGCGGATACCGCGGCCCCGTCCGGGGAAAAGACAAAGATTACCTACTGGGCACCGTTCTCAGGCGGGGACGGCGATATCATGACGGCCCTTGTGGATGAGTTCAATGCCCAAAGCCCCACCACGGAAGTGGAATTCATGATCATCAAATCAGAGGAATACTATACCAAGCTGCTGGCAGCCATGACTTCTGATTCCGCTCCCACGGTTGCGGTCAACCATATTACCAGGATTAAGGAATATGTGACCGATGAACTGCTGGAACCCTTGGACAGCCTGGCCGCAGATGCTTCCGTTGACTGGACCGGGTTTACGAAACGGCTTCAGGAAGCGTCCCAGGTGGATGGCACCCACTACTGCATGCCCATGGATACCCATCTGCTGCTGATGCATTTTAACACGGATGAATTTGAGAAGATGGGCCTTTTGGAAGATGACGGGACAGTTGTTGTGCCGGATGGGGAAGAGGCGTTCTTTGAATATTTTGAGAAAGTAAAGGCGGACAGCGGCAAGATGCCTCTGTCAGGAACCTCCATGAACGGGCTTCCCATGTATGTGTGGTACACCCTGCTGACCCAGTTCGGCGGCGATGTGTGCGATGCCGACGGCAAGACGGCCACCCTGGACAGCGATGCCAACAGGAAGGCGCTGGAAATCATGATGCGTATGGTGGACAGTGAGATATGGCCCAAGAACCAGAAGAACGGCGCGGAATTGTTTACCGGCAACGTTGCGGTGGCCACCATCAACGGTGACTGGGCAATCCCCACCTTTGAGGGAACCGATGGTCTGAACTTCGTGTCCATGTCATTCCCGCAGTTAGGTACCACCAAATCCGTTTATGCGGATTCCCATACCCTGGTGATGCCTAAGAATGCCAACCTTACGGACACGGAAAAGACATCTGCCATGGAATTCATGAAATGGATTACGGATAACACAGGCAAATGGGCCAAGTCCGGCCATATTCCCAGCAGGACCTCGGTCATGGAATCCGAGGAATTCAAGGCCCTTCCCTACAGGGAAAACTATGCGGATTCCGCTAACTATGCAAAATTCTATCCTCAGGTATGCGGCGTGGCCGGACTTACGGAGATGACCTACAGGGAACTGGCTGCCATGATTGCAGGGGAGCAGGACGTGCAGGCTACCATGGACCATATGCAGGAACAGTTCCAGGAGATTCTGGATTCCTATAACAGATAGGACGGCGGGGATACGGAAATACCGGGTTAGGAAAATATATTTTTTGAGGCTGCTGCAGGTAATACTGCGGCAGTTTTAAAAACAGGCGGCGAGGGAACTTAACAGCAATGAAATCGGAGGCATTCCATGGATAAGTCATATCAATCAATCAAACGGAAGAATGCGGTGAGGGAGAACATAACGGCGTGGTGCTTTATCATCCCGTTCCTGCTCTTTTTCCTGTGCTTTCTCCTGTATCCCATACTTAAGGGCATGAAACTCAGCCTTTTTGATGCGACGCTGGGCGGCAGGACATTTTTTATCGGCATCCAGAATTACGCTGCGATGTTTCAGGACAAAGGGTTCTGGCAGGCCATGTTCAACACCTTGTTTTTTGTGGTAATCTCCACGCCTACGATTGTCCTGGTAGGTTTTATCTTTGCAATGTTCATCAACTCCAGGTTAAAGGGCACCATATTCATCAGGACCTGCTTTTTCTCTCCCTATGTGCTGTCCATGTCCGTGGTGACCGGCCTTTGGATTTTTATTTTCCAGCCTTACACCGGCCTTGTGACACAGCTTACCAATGTACTGGGCATTGGGGAAATGTACTGGCTCAATACGAAATGGCTGGTATGGCTGGCTATCCTGATTACCACTGTGTGGTGGACCGTTGGATTTAACATGATCCTTTTCCTGGCAGGGCTTCAGGATATACCGGAAGACATCTACGAGGCAGCCAGGATTGACGGGGCCAATTCACGGCAGATGCTGTTTTCGGTCACGGTTCCCATGTTAAAGGACACCACGGTCCTGGTAATCATGCTCCAGACCATTGCCTCCTTTAAACTGTTCGGGCAGACCTACCTGATGGCGGGAGGCGGTCCCGGTACCCATACAAGGACCATTGTGCACTACATCTATGAGACAGGCTTTACAAACCGGAGGATGGGACGGGCGGCAGCCATGTCCGTTGCGTTTTTTGTGATGGTGTTCATCATCACCATGCTGCAGAACAAAGTCCTGGGCAGGAAAAAAGATTGAGAAGGAGGAAACCCATGAAGACAAAGAAAAAAATGACCGTGGGAAGGGCTGCTTTATATATTATCGTCTATATTGCGGCATTGTTTTGGATTTTCCCGGTAATCTGGATGCTGGTTTCATCGCTGAAACCCTATGGGACCCCTGTCAGCATCCTGTCCAAGGTGCTGTCCGGTGTGTTCTCACTGGATAATTACGCAGTGGTTGCCAAAAAGGCGCCGATCATCAAATGGATTTTTAACAGTGCCTCCGTTGCCATTGCGGTTACCATAGGCACCCTGATGCTGACTTCCCTGGCGGCCTACGCCATTTCAAAATTGAAGTTTAAAGGGCGAACCGCCATTTTCCTCCTTATCACGGCCGGAATGATGGTGCCCATTGAATCCATCATCATACCGCTGTACCAGGAGATGGCGGAACTTAAGCTTCTCAATACATATGTGGGTCTGATGTGCCCCAGCCTGGCGGCCCCCATCGGCGTGCTGATCATGAAACGGTGTTATGACGGCATTCCCGATGAGCTGATAGAAGCAGCGGTATTAGACGGGGCCAATGCCTTTGAGCGTTGGTGGAATATCTGTATTCCGGTATCCAAATCATCCATGGCAGCCGTGGGGATATTCACATTCACCAATTCCTGGAATAATTTCCTCTGGCCCTTTTTATCCATCACATCGGAGAAAATGATGACCCTGCCTGTGGGAATCCCCCAGTTCCAGGGGGCGAACCTTTCGGAATTCACACTGCCCATGACGGCCAGCGTGATTGCCTCCGTACCGGCCATCATCGTATTCCTCATATTCCAGAAGCAGATCATCCAGGGAATTGCCATGACCGGAATTAAGGGATAATCATGGTTTAGGGTTATAGTTATAAGGCGTGACCGGGCGGGGCGGTTGTTCCGGCACGCCGCAGGAAGGAGATAACAGTTTGAAAAAGGCAGATATGACGGTAGACCGTCTGAATATCATTTCAACCATTGATGACCGCATCTACGGTTCCTTCATCGAACATCTGGGGAGGGCTGTGTACAACGGGATATATGAGCCGGGCCATCCCCTGGCGGACGAAGATGGGTTCCGCAGGGATGTGATCCAGCTGGTGAAGGAACTGCATGTCCCTGTCATACGGTATCCGGGGGGCAACTTTGTATCCGGCTTTAACTGGGAGGACAGCGTGGGTCCTAAGGAACAGCGCCCGGCCCGGCTGGACCTGGCCTGGTTTACCACGGAGACCAATGAAGTGGGGCTTCAGGAATTTGACGGCTGGCTTAAGAAAGTGGATTCAGAACTGATGCTGGCAGTGAACCTGGGAACCCGGGGAGCGGACGCGGCCAGGAACCTGGTGGAGTACTGCAACCATGGGAAAGGCAGTTACTGGAGCGACCTTCGAAGGTCCCATGGGAAAGAAGAACCCTATAACGTGAAGACCTGGTGCCTGGGCAATGAGATGGACGGCCCGTGGCAGATGGGACACAAGACGGCATATGAGTACGGGCGGCTGGCCAATGAGACGGCCAAGATGATGAAATGGGTGGACCCCTCCATTGAACTGGTGGCCTGCGGCAGCTCCAAGATGGTGATGCCCACCTTTGCGGACTGGGAGGCAACGGTGCTGACAGAGTGCTACGATGAAGTGGATTACCTGTCCCTGCATAATTACTGGGGTAATTATGACGGCGATACACAGTCCTACCTGTCAGGAGGCGTCCTGATGGATGATTTCATACGGTCCGTCACGGCTATCTGTGATTACGTGAAGGCAAAGAAGCGTTCAAGGAAAACCATCAACCTTTCCTTTGATGAGTGGAATGTATGGTACCACACCAAGGAAAGCGACAAGAAGATTGAACACTGGATACAGGCGCCGCCCAGACTGGAGGATATCTATAACTTTGAGGACGCCCTGGTGGTGGGAGGGCTGCTGATTTCCCTCCTAAAGAATTCCGACCGTGTGAAGATGGCCTGTCTGGCCCAGCTGGTCAATGTGATTGCGCCGATCATGACTGAGACAGGGGGGAAGGCGTGGAAGCAGACCATTTATTATCCATTCTATTACACCAGCCTTTATGGCCGTGGAACCGCGTTAAAGGTGAACATGGACTGCCCCAGATACGACTGCAGGCAGTACACGGATGTGACTGTATTAGACGCGGTGGCTGTGGCGGATGAAGGGGAAGGCACGGTAACCTTGTTCGTGCTCAACCGCAGCATGGAGGAGGATATCGCCCTTTCCTGTGATTTAAGAAGCGTGAAGGCGGAGTCCTGTCTCTGCCATACGGCCCTTGAAGGTTACGGATATGAGGAAGCCAATTCGGCCCTGGAACCGGACCGGGTGGCGCCGTCCCCTAAATCCACGGATATCCTGGCGCAGGGACGGCTGGAAGTGGTGATACCCAGGTCTTCCTGGCACATGTTCCGTTTCCGTACGAAAGGATGACCGATATGGGAGCACATACAGATCAGCCGGATATACCTAAGAATGAATATCCCAGGCCCCAGTTCAGGCGGCAGGACTGGATGAACCTGAACGGGAAATGGGAGTTTGGTTTTGATGACAAGGATGCGGGGAAGAGGGAAAAATGGTATCTGTCCCACCCCTTTTCCAGACAGATCACAGTCCCGTTCGCGTACCAGACAGAACTGTCCGGGATTCATGACACGGGATTCCACGATGTGGTCTGGTACCGCCGCAGGATTGACGGACGGGCATTGGAACCGGGGAAGCGCTACATACTTCATTTCGGGGCCTGCGATTACAGGACCGAGGTCTGGGTCAATGGGGAATGGGCCGGCGCCCACGTGGGCGGACATTCGTCCTTTTCCTTTGAAATCACGGATTTCCTCAGGGATGGGGAGAATGTCCTGGTGGTCCGGGCCGGGGACGATTCAAGGAACCTGGAACAGCCCAGGGGCAAACAGTACTGGAAACAGGAGTCCGCATCCATTTTCTATACCCGCACAACCGGGATCTGGCAGACCGTGTGGCTTGAACCGGTGGGAAGCCAGTTCATCCGGCAGGTGTGGATGACGCCGGATGTGGACCGGAAGATGATTGGCATGGAAATCCTTCTGGACCAAAAAACAGAGGCCAGGCTGCAGGTGGAGATTACATACCAGGGAACCAGGATGGTCTGCGATACCGTCACCGTCCTCAATGGGAAGGCGGTCCGGGAGTGGAAGCTGGACCAGAACCTGAACCTGGAATGGGAACACAAATCCTATGAGTGGACGCCGGAACATCCGGTCCTGTTCGATGTCCATTATAAGCTGGAAAGACAGGGGACGGCAGTGGATGAGGCGGATTCCTATTTTGCCATGCGCAAGGTCAGCGTGGAGAATGGGACATTTCTCCTGAATAACCGTCCTTACTATCAGAAAATGCTGCTGGACCAGGGATACTGGCGCGGTTCCCTGATGACGGCGCCCGACGATGAGGCCCTGATAAGGGATATCACCCTTTGCAAGGAAATGGGATTCAACGGGGTGAGGAAGCATCAGAAGGTGGAGGAGGAGCGGTTCCTGTACTGGGCCGACAAACTGGGATTTCTGGTATGGGAGGAGTGCGCCAATGCCTATCTCTATTCCAGGGAATATATAAAACAGATGATTCCTGAATGGATGGAAATCGTGAAGCGGGATTATAACCATCCGTGCATCGTTGCATGGGTCCCGCTCAATGAGTCCTGGGGCGTGGACAACATCATGTACCGTGAGGAGGAACAGGCCCACAGCACATGCATGTACTATCTGACCAGATCCATGGATTCCACCAGGATGGTCATTTCCAATGACGGATGGAACCACACAAAGTCGGATCTGCTCACCATTCACGATTATACCTGTGACCCGGCGGTATTAAAGGAACGGTACGGGAACCTGGAATGCCTGCTTTCCTCCATGCCCGCGAACAGGACCCTGTTTGCCCATGGATATGGGTATGAAGGCCAGCCGGTCATTGTGTCGGAATTCGGAGGCGTGGCCTACAGGCTTAATCAGGATGAGGGCTGGGGGTATGCTGTGGCTGAAAGCGGGGAGGAATTCCTGAAGGAATATGAGGGATTGATTGCCGCCCTGGCCGCATCACCTCTGGTACAGGGCTTTGTGTATACCCAGCTGTGTGATGTGGAGCAGGAGATAAATGGGCTTCTGACCTATGACAGGGAGCCGAAGGTGCCGGTGGAAACGATACGCAAGGTGAATCTCCAATGCTTTCTTCAGAAGAAGTAAGGGACACCGCCGGATGACGGGGATATATGACAGGAATTTTAAGACAGGCTTCATGCCTGTCGGGAAGGGAAGGACAGGGTAATGAAGGGAATTGTTTATGAAGGACCGAATATCCTTAGTTTAAAGGAAGTGGGTGACGTAAGTCCGGGGCCGGGAGAGGTAAAGCTCAGGGTCAGGGCATGCGGTATCTGCGGAAGTGATGTACACGGTTATCTGGGCATCACAGGCAGAAGGATTCCGCCCATGATGATGGGCCATGAATTTGCCGGGGAGGTGGCGGAGCTGGGCCAGGGAGTGGACCAGTGGAAGAAAGGGGACCGGGTTGCCGTCTATCCCGTGGATTTCTGCGGCCACTGTGAAATGTGCAGGAAGGGCGATGTCCACCTCTGCCTGAATAAGAGGGCATTTGGGGTTCTGGATGTGGACGGGGCGTTTGCAGAGTATATCTGTGTTCCTGCAAAGTGCTGTTTCCGGGTAGCGGACCAGATACCCTATTCAATCGGCACCCTGATGGAACCGCTGGCAGTGTCTTACCGGGGCGTGGAACACGCCGGGGATTTAACGGGCAGGACGGTCCTCATCGTGGGCGCAGGTACCATCGGGCTGCTGGCCCTGGCATGTGTGAAAATGAAAGGCGCTGCTAAGATCATCCTGTCGGATTTAAGCGATTACCGCCTTGGGATTGCCAGGGAGATGGGGGCGGATGTGACCGTCAATCCGGGCAGCGGTGACTGGAAGGCACAGATCCTTGCAGAGACCGGGGGAAAGGGCGTGGATGTGGCCATCGAGGCGGTGGGGGCCGCTCCCACGGTGCAGCAGGCCATGGCGGCATTGCGGTTTGGGGGAAGGGCCATCTGGATCGGCAACAACAAACCATTTGTGGATGTTAACATGCAGGAAATCGTTACAAGGGAACTGTCCATCCAGGGGTCGTTCCTGTACGGTTATGAAGAGTTCAAGACCGTGGTGGGGCTTGTGAACCAGGGCAGGATCCATGTGGCCCCGCTCATAAGCAAGGAAGTCAGCATGGAGGAAACGCCGGCTTATTTTGAAAAACTGGCAAAGGACCCGGGCAGCCTGATTAAAGTGGTAATGGTGGATTAGGAGGAATCTGTGATGGAATATGATGATAAACTGATAAAGGATTTAGAGGACAAGGCGCAGAAGCTGAGAAGGGACGTGGTAATCAGCATTGGCGTGGGAGTGGCCGGACATATCGGAGGTTCCAACTCCTCTGCGGACATTGTGGCCGCGCTGTATTTCCATAAAATGAGACACGACCCCAAACATCCGAAGTGGAGGGAAAGGGACCGGTTCCTGCTCAGCAAGGGACATGTGGGAATCCTCCAGTATGCGGCATTGGCGGAGTGCGGGTATTTTCCGGTGGAGGATTTAAAGCATACCAAGGAAATCGGCTCCTACCTGCAGGGACATCCGGATGTGCAGAAAACCCCGGGCATCGAGGCCGGAACCGGCTCCCTGGGGCAGGGGCTTTCCATTGGCCTTGGCATGGCCCTGGGCCTTAAGCTGGACCGCTTGGACAGCAGGACGTATGTGCTGGTTGGGGACGGGGAGATTGCCGAAGGCCAGATATGGGAAGCGGCCATGGCGGCCAGCGCATTTAAGGCCGATAACCTGGTGGCCATTGTGGACAGGAACCGGCTTCAGGCCAACGGAAGGACGAAGGAGCGGTTTGACACAGGGGATATCATGGCCAAATTCTTGAGTTTTGGCTGGCATGTGATTGAAATCAACGGACATGACATGAGGGAAATCCTCAGTGCCCTGGACGAAGCGGAAACCGTGAAGGGGGTGCCGACGGCCATCATAGCCAACACGGTCAAGGGAAAGGGCGTCAGCTTTGCGGAAAACGTGGTGGGATACCACAACGGTATGCTGACAGAGGAAACTTACAGACAGGCGCTTTTGGAATTATCCGCACAGGAACAGGAGGCATAGGCATGGGCTATACAAATCAGAGAATTGCATATGGCAATACATTAGTGGAACTGGGAAGGCAGGATGAGCGGATCGTGGTGCTGGACGCGGACCTGGGCGCCTCCACCATGGGAAAGCTGTTTGAGGCGGAATTTCCCCAGAGACACTTTGAGATGGGGATTGCAGAGGCCAACATGACCAGTGTGGCGGCAGGACTGGCGCAGACAGGGAAAATCCCGTTTACCAATTCCTTTGCAGTGTTTGCAGGAGGGCGCGCCTATGACCAGATACGCCAGACCATTGCAATCGGGAAACTGAATGTGAAGATCTGCGGCTCCTCCTCCGGTTTATCGGATTTTGGGGACGGTGCGACCCACCAGTGTGTGGAGGATCTGGCAGTCTTCCGGGCAGTGCCCAACATGACGGTCATCTGCCCGGCTGACGCCAATGAGACAGTGGAGGCGGTAAAGGCCATGGCTGCCATGGACGGCCCCTGTTATCTGCGCCTGAACCGGAATGACTATCCCAATGTGACAAAGGAAGGGGAGAAATTCACCATCGGCGTGCCAACCGTATTAAAGGAAGGGACGGATGTGGCCCTGTTTGCCACAGGATACATGGTGGGGCTGGCCATGGAGGCTGCAGAGGAACTGGAAGGCGCTGTTTCCGTCAGGGTCATCAACGTGTCCACCATCAAGCCCATGGACGCTGAGGCCGTGAGGAAGATGGCGGAAACCTGCAGGGCAGTGGTGACGGCAGAGGAACACAATGTAAGGGGCGGCCTTGGAAGCGCACTGGCAGAAGTCCTCTGCGGGGAGCCAAAACCCATGAAAATGGTGGGAATCCAGGATACCTTCGGGTGCAGCGGACACAATTACCAGGAGGTACTGGAGTACCATGGGCTGACAAAGTCAGCCATTGCAGAGGCGGTCAGGGAGATGGCAGGCATATAGGCGGCCGGGGACAGCAGACGTGCGTGCGGCCAAAGACAGCGGACGTGCGCGCGGCCGGGGACAGCGGACGTGCGTGTGGCCGGGGACAGCAGACATGCGTGCGGCCGGGGACAGCAGACGTGCGTGCGTCCGGGGACAGTGGACGTGCGTGTGGCCGGGGACAGTGGACATGCGCGCGGCCAAAGACGGCGGATATATAAGCGGTTAGGAATAATAAGCGGTTAGGAAAAGAGAGAGGAGCAAAGGACGATGAAAATCGGATTTATCGGTTTGGGAATCATGGGAAAACCCATGGTCAGGAACCTGTTAAAGGCAGGACATGAATTAATCGTATACGATGTGGTGGAATCCAACATGGATGAGGTGGTAAAGGACGGCGCGAAGGCGGCTTCCTCCTCAAAGGACGCAGCCGCCCGGTGCGGCCTGGTCATCACCATGCTGCCCAATTCACCCCATGTAAAGAGCGTGGTGCTGGGAACGGACGGGGTCCTTGAAGGCGCTGTTCCGGGAACGATTCTGGTTGACATGAGTTCCATCGCGCCCCTGGCCTCCCAGGAAATATGCCGGGAATGTGCAAAAAAGGGCATAAGGATGATAGATGCGCCGGTGTCGGGAGGGGAACCAAAGGCTGTGGACGGAACCCTGTCCATCATGGCGGGCGGTGATAAAGAGGTATTTGACCAGGTCTATGACGTGCTCATGACCATGGGAGCCAGCGCGGTCCACTGCGGGGATATCGGCGCAGGGAATACCACCAAGCTGGCGAACCAGGTAATCGTGGCCCTTAACATTGCGGCCGTATCAGAAGCCTTCATGCTGAGCACCAGGGCCGGTGTGGACCCCCTTAAGGTATTTGAGGCCATCAAAGGCGGGCTGGCCGGTTCCACGGTCATGAATGCCAAAGTTCCCATGATTACGGACGGCAATTTCAAACCGGGATTCAAGATTGACCTCCATATCAAGGATCTGGGCAATGCCCTGGAAACCGGCCACGGAGTCGGCGCCCCCCTTCCCCTTACCTCCCAGGTGATGGAGATGATGCAGAACCTGCACGCGGACGGACTGGGGGAGAATGACCACAGCGCCATTGCAAGATATTATGAGAAGCTGACGGGAACGGAAATCCGCGTCTGATATGGCGGGGATTAAAAAGGATGGGGGATATCCATCCCATGTCCTTACCAGTTCCAGCGCCCGTACCGCAGCGTGACAGCCCCGATGGTCTGAAGCAGTTCCTTTGTGACCTGGCCGGGGAGGAGCCTCCATTTCCAGTTTGCGCCTACCGTGGAAGGGGTGTTGACGCGGCAGTCATTGTCCAGTCCCATGTAGTCCTGAAGGGGGATGATGCACAGCCGGGCCTGGCTGCGCATGATCAGGCTGATGAAGGACAGATATAATCTGTTTTCCGGCGTATGGGAATCGCACAGATAGTCCCTGGCAAGCGTTTGCTCCGCGGGCGTGATGGAGTTAAACCACCCCGTGATGGTTTCATTGTCATGGGTACCTGTGTAGGCCACACAGTTTTCAGGATAGTTGTGGGGCAGATAATCGCTGGCGCAGCCTGAATCCCTGGAGTCAAAGGCAAATTCCAGCACCTTCATGCCAGGGAAGGAACAGTCCTTAACCAATTGGCGGACCGAGTCCGTCACATACCCAAGGTCCTCGGCAATGATTTCCTTTTCGCCCAGGGCCTGTTTTACTGCATGGAAGAACCCGATGCCAGGCCCCTGTTCCCAGTGGCCCCCGATGGCTGTGTCAGAGCCTGCCGGGATGGAGTAGTATTCGTCAAATCCACGGAAATGGTCAATCCTCACCACATCATACAGCCTATAGCAGTAGGACAGGCGGCTGATCCACCACTGGTAACCGGTCTGCCTGTGATAGTCCCAGCGGTAAAGCGGATTGCCCCAGAGCTGGCCCGTGGAGGAGAAGCCGTCCGGCGGACAGCCGGCAACAGCAGTGGGGACATTGTCCCGGTCCAGCTCAAACAGTTCAGGATGCGCCCAGGCATCGGCGCTGTCCATGGCCACATAAATGGGGATGTCGCCTACAATGCGGATGCCGTTATGGTTGGCATAGGATTTTAGCTTATTCCATTGCCGGATGAATTTAAACTGGAGATATTCATGGAACTCAATGTCATAATACAGTTCCCTCCGGTAGTAGTCCAGGGCATTCTGCCAGCGCAGGCGGATATCCTCTGCCCACTGTGTCCATGGTTTTCCGTCAAATCTGGATTTTACGGCCATGAACAGGGCGTAGTCTTCAAGCCACCACTTATTATCGGCTGCAAACTGTTTAAATTCCTCATCCTGGCTGATGTTGCTGCGCTCATAGGCAAGGCGCAGGAGGGGGAAACGTTCCTTATATATCTTTGCATAGTCCACGGCCCCGGGATGCGCCCCAAAGTCAGCGCTTTCACATTCCTTTCTGGTCAGCACCCCTTCCTCAATCAAATCCTCCAGGCTGATGAAATATGGATTCCCGGCAAAGGTGGAAAAGGACTGGTAGGGGGAATCGCCATAGCTTGTGGGACCCAGGGGAAGGATCTGCCAGCAGGACTGGCCGGCCTGTTTCAGCTGGTCCACGAATTCGTAGGCTTCCTTTGAGAAACAGCCGATTCCATATCTGGAAGGCAGGCTGGCAATGGACAGTAAGATTCCGCTTTCTCGTTTCATTTTCTATATACTCCTTTTCATGGGCAATGATGCCCTGGTTCATATTCCACGATGATTCCATAGTGGTCCGACACGATTGGCTCATAGGAGCCGTTAAATATGACGCGGGAGGACCGGACCGGGACCTTGCGGCTGGTCCAGATATAATCAATGCGCATACCGGAAACATCCCCCTGTTCCCTCCAGCCGTCAATGGCATGGCCCACCGTGATCCCGCTGTCTTTGCTGCCAGCCAGTTCGTAGCTGTCCAGCCATCCGAAGCCGCGTATCAGGTCCCTGCCCTCGCCCCGTACATGGGCAGGGGAATTGAAATCGCCCATGAGCCACACAGGGCCAGGGTATGTTTCCAGACACGCCCCATCCCCCAGCTCCCTTCGGATCCGTTCCCACTGCCCTTCAAATGGTTCGTCTTCATCCTTCCACCATCCCATATGGACGCTGTAAAAATATTCCATGCCAAGTTCCGTGGCAATCCCTATCCCTAAGATCTTGCGTGTCTTCCAGTTGGCATAGTCCTGTGAGGCTGTGATATAAAACTGCTTTGTTTCCGCAATGGGAATCCGGCTTAAGATGGCCAGGCCCTCATCGTATTTACCGTATCCGGTCTTAGCCCCGATCCAGGTCCAATGGTAGGGCCTGCCGTGCTCCGCGCAGATCCTGGCTGCGCGGTATGCGTGGTTATCCGTGCGGGGGATGGGGGAGGGATGAACGCTGCATTGGGAGACGGACGCACATTGCGCATGGGGGGCATATGGAGTACAAGGAGCACATGGCACATACCCATACAGTTCCAGATCCTTTTTGTCCACCGGGGCAGCGGTCTGGGTCTGATTGACTTCCTGAAGCGCTATGATATCCGGCTCAGCCCTGCAGACGCCTTCGGCAAAGGCGTGGAGCTTGGCCTCGTAGTTTTCTTCCTCAAGGCTGTGGGTGTTTAATGTCATCAGTTTCATGGTACTCCTTCCTGTGGGCTCCTGCCCTGCTTTACAGTATATCATTAATATCGGACTTCAGCACATCTGCCTTCGGGCCGTATACGGCCTGGATGCCCTGGTCTTTCTTGATTAGGCCCATGGCCCCTTCCGCCTTCCAGTCAGCCAGTTCAGCCACCTTTGTGATATCCTTTACCGTAACGCGCAGCCGGGTCATGCATGCGTCCACCAGCAGGATATTATCCCTGCCGCCCAACAGCGTGATGATGCGCTCAGCCTGGCTATTGCCGGAAACCTGCTTTTTAGGCGCGTCCTGGCTGTCCCCGGCCCCGTTATCATCCGTGTAGTTGCCCAGCCGTCCCGGGGTGGCAAAATGGAACCTGCCAATCATGAAATAGGCAATGGCGTATCCTACGGCAAAGAAAACCGCGACACAGATGATGAAGTTAATGATATCGCCTCCCAGTCCGGCTTTCAGGGACATGGGGATACGGGTCAGGAACTCCAGGTTGCCAAAGGAATGCAGACGCAGATGGATGATACCGGCCATGGCAAATGCACATCCCTGAAGCACGGCATATACCAGATATAGTGGCAGTGCGCAGAACATGAACATGAATTCCAGCGGTTCTGTCACACCGGTCAGGAATACGGCCAGTACGGTGGAAACAAACATGGAGCGGTATTTACTGCGTTTATCCACGTCCACGCGGCGGTACATTGCCAGCGCAATACCAAGAAGCAGTCCGGTTGCGCCGATCATCTGTCCCACCTTAAAGCGGGCAGGGGTGATGGTGGTGAGCAGGTTCTGGTATCCGGCGATATCCCCGGCGTTCTGCAGGTTAATCAGGTCAGTGGCCCATGCAAGCCACAGGGGATCCTGGCCAAATACCTGTGAGCCTGCGTTGACCCCGGTAAGGATGGTGTAAGTTCCCCCAAAGGAAGTGTAGTTCATCGGTATGGTCAGCATATGATGGAGGCCAAAGGGCAGGAGGAGACGTTCCAGGGTCCCGTATATAAAGGGCGCCAGTATGGGGGAGGTGTCTGAGGAATTAGCTATCCACACGCCGAAGGAATTAATCCCGGTCTGCACCACCGGCCACACAATGGCCAGCACCAGGGAAATGACGACGGACCATGCAATGACCACCATGGGAACGAAACGCTTGCCGTTAAAGAATGCCAATGCGTCCGGCAGTTTCCTGTAGTTGTAATATTTGTTATAGATGACCCCGCCTGCAAATCCGGATATGATACCCACGAACACGCCCATATTAAGTGCAGGAGCGCCAAGGACTGAGGTGAAGTATCCATTTACCAGAATCTCCTGTCCGAGAAGGGTGCGGGTGACGGCCTCGGGGTTACTTATGTCAGCGCTGCTGACGCCGAACAAGGCTCCGGTGATGACATTGATAAGGACAAATGCAATCACGGCTGCAAATGCGCCTCCGGCACGTTCCTTTGCCCAGGAACCGCCGATGGCCACGGCAAAGAGGATATGCAGGTTATTGATGATGGCCCATCCGATGGTTTCCATGGTCCTTCCCAGGGTAAGGACAAAATTCATGTCCCCTCCGGCCATCTGTACCAGCTTCCCCACGCTGATCATGAGTCCTGCTGCGGGCATGACCGCGATTACGGTCATCAGGACCTTGCCAAGCTTCTGGAGGAAATCAAAGTTGATGGGGGACCTGGATTTTTTCTTTTCAGGTCCAGGGGCAGGGGCGTCATCCGGCGGACACTTATCCAGCAGCGTGATTACGGTATCCCTGCCAGCGGATACAGGGCCGGTGACCGTGTTCATGGTGCGGTTTTCCATACCGCCGCAGATGAGTACGGGAGTTATGAGGCTGACCTGCTTTTCCTCCAGCCCCTTTAGGTCGGCTTCTGCCAGCAGGTCCCCTGCTTTTACCTTATCCCCCTGTTTTACATGGCATGTAAAATATTCCCCTTTTAATGCCACGGTCTCCAGGCCGAAGTGCACCATGACCTCAATCCCGTCCTCTGAGCGCAGCCCATAGGCATGAAGGGTTTCTGCCACGGATACAACCTCACCGTCAATAGGGCTTACCAGTTTCCCGTCCTGTGGGATGATGGCAATCCCATCCCCAATGATCTTCTGGGAAAATACCGGATCCGGTACTTCCTCTAATGCTACTGCTGTCCCTGTTAAGGGAGACAAAATCCTGATGCCGATACAGCCGTCGTCTTTTTTGTTCATATGTGACCTGACCTCCTGAAATTATGTTACGCGAATAGTTGCATTAAATTACGCAACCGCTTGCGTTAAATATAGCCCGTTTGCGGATGGAATGCAAGCATCATTTATGAAAAAACAGTTCTTTCTACCTTTTGCACAAAAATGGCAATGGGGTTTTGTGCAAGATTTCAGTGTAAATTCATGCAATTATAGGATTGGAATTTACGCAAACATTACGAAAAAGTTTGACAAAAGTTGCATTGAATATTACAATATAGGAAGAGTGATTGAATCCTCAAGTGAATCTGATGATTAAGGAGGCGCGTTATGCCTGTTACAATTAAAGATGTTGCCGCCCTTGCCGGAGTATCCCCGTCAACCGTGAGCCGCACCTGCAAGGACCATCCGTCCATCAGCCGCCAGACCAAGGAGAAGGTACGGCAGGCCATGGCAAAACTGGGGTATGAGCCTAATTTCCAGGCCAGCAGCCTGGCTACCCAGAATTCCAGGACCATTGGGATCATTCTGCCGCCATCCCAGTGGGAGGCATACCAGAATGCGTTTTATCTGGAAGTGATCAGGGGCATCAGCCAGTACTGTAATCAGAAACAGTATATCAATACGGTAATCACGGGCCAGAACGAGGATGAGATACTTCAGGTCATAAAGAATATGGCAAGGACCGGGCTGGCGGAAGGATTTATTGTACTGTATTCCAAGGAGCAGGACCCGGTCCTGGACTACCTGTATGAGGAAGGGCTGTTATATGTGCTGATTGGAAAGGCGTACAGGAATGTGAACCAGACCATCTATGTGGACAATGACAATGTGCTTGCAGGCAGGGAGGCGGCGGCTTACCTGTTAAGCCTGGGCCATGAGAGGATTGCCTATCTGTCAGGCGACCACTCCCTGCTGTTTAACAATGACAGGAAGATGGGGTATATGCTGGCCCTGACGGAACATCAGATTCCCTTTCGGCCCGGGCTGTGTGTGGAGGCGCCGGCTGTGCCGGAAGACCAGAACCAGGTGCTGATGGCCCTGCTTACAAGGCAGGACCGTCCTACGGCTGTCCTGGTCAGTGACGATATACTGGCAGTGGCCCTTGAAAAGGCGTGTATCGGACTGGGGCTGTCCATACCTGAGGATGTCTCCATCATTTCCTTTAATAACTCCCTGCTTTCCAGGTTCACCACCCCGCCCCTCACATCCGTGGATGTGAATTCCATCCAGCTGGGGATAGAGGCAGCGGCCCAGATGATCAGCCATGTGGAGAATCCGGAACTGGTTGCAACGAAGATCATCGTGCCCCATCATATGGTGGAGCGGGGGAGCTGCGCAAGGGCCGGCAGATAAGGACCATATGTAAGGAAAGTGTGCAGGAACTGGAAAATTTTACTTACGAAGATTCGGGAAATATGATATAATCAATACCGGAAAACATAAGATTTCAGAGGATTTTTCATCTATATGGATAATCTCCACTGGTAATTTTCGGGTAAACGGAAGAAGGCCTGTTTCGCTCAAATTCGCTGAGTGAGAAGGGCCTTTTTTAGTTGCCGTATAAGACGGTATTGGTGCTTTTGGCATTGATATAAAATTATGATTAGGAAGGTGTAAGGAATGAAAAGAATCAAAGCGGCATGTATCAGACAGACCCTGCATTTTATGCTGAAGGAGGATGTAAGCAGCGACCTGGCGGTGAAGCTGGTCAAAGAGGAAGTGGACAAATACAAGATGCAGCTGGACCGGAACCGGACCCAGTACAAGATACTTTCCGAGACAGTGGAGCCGGACGGGTCCGTATTGATTGAGATACTGAAGCAGTATAATACCTCCCCGGTGGGAGCCTACCTGGATTAGGAAATCAGCACAATGATGAACTGGCATTACTAAAATCCACGCCTTTCAAGCGTTTTACTGAAATACATCCTATCGTATATATTCCCCTTGAAAAACACAACATTTAGTGCTAAAATCATATACTGTTGCACAAGCAACAGATTTTTCCAGGATTATATGATAGGATACAGATACACCGGACCGCGGGGGACGCGGCGGCGTATGAGAGTAGACGGATAAAAGGAGTGTAGTGACAATGAAGATTATCAAGAGGAATGGCGCGGAGGAAGATTTTGACATAAATAAGATTGTGGTGGCTGTCTCCAAGGCCAACGTGGCAGCGGGCAAGAGCAAGCTGAGCATGGAACAGATCAAGGACATTGCGGATTATGTGGAGTACAAATGTGATAAGCTGAACCGTGCAGTATCAGTGGAGGAAATCCAGGACATGGTGGAGAACCAGATCATGTCCACAGGCGCTTTTGAGCTGGCGAAGGATTATGTAAGGTACCGCTTCCAGCGCTCCCTTATCCGTAAGGCCAACACCACGGACAACCGTATCCTTTCCCTGATTGAGTGCAATAATGAGGATGTGAAGCAGGAAAATTCCAACAAGAACCCGACGGTCAACAGCGTGCAGAGGGATTATATGGCGGGCGAGGTCAGCAAGGACCTGACCAAGAGGATGCTTCTTCCCCAGGATATTGTGGAGGCGGACAAGGAGGGAATCATACATTTCCATGATTCCGATTATTTTGCCCAGCACATGCATAACTGCGACCTGGTAAACCTGGAGGACATGCTTATGAACGGCACGGTCATCAGTGAGACCAGGATTGAGAAGCCCCACAGCTTTTCCACGGCCTGTAATATTGCCACCCAGATCATTGCCCAGGTAGCCAGTAACCAGTACGGCGGACAGAGCATCAGCCTGGCACATCTGGCTCCTTTTGTGGACGTATCCAGAAAGAAAATACATGCGGAGGTACTGGAGGAGGTTAAGACATTCGGCTGCACCCCTTCCGAGGAAGCCATCCGCCAGGTGGTGGAGAACCGGCTGCGCAAAGAGGTAATCAAGGGCGTGCAGACCATCCAGTACCAGGTCATAACCCTGATGACCACCAATGGACAGGCGCCTTTCCTGACCGTGTTCATGTACCTGAATGAAGCGAAGAACGAGAGGGAGAAAAAGGACCTGGCCCTGATCATCGAGGAGTCCTTAAAGCAGCGCTACCAGGGCGTTAAGAATGAATCAGGGGTGTGGATCACGCCCGCGTTCCCCAAGCTGATTTACGTGCTGGAGGAGGATAACATCACTGAGGGCACCGAGTACTATTACCTGACGGAAATGGCTGCCAGATGTACTGCAAAGCGTCTGGTTCCCGACTACATTTCCGAGAAAAAGATGATGGAACTGAAGGAAGGCAACTGCTTCCCTGTCATGGGATGCCGCAGTGCCTTAAGCCCCTGGAAGGATGAGGATGGCAATTATAAGTTCTACGGCCGTTTCAACCAGGGCGTGGTCACCATCAACCTGGTGGATGTGGCGCTGTCTTCCGGCGGGGACATGGATGCGTTCTGGAACATATTCGATGAGCGCCTGGACCTTTGCTACCGCGCGCTGATGTGCCGCCATAACCGTCTGAAGGGCACGCTTTCAGATGCGGCGCCTATCCTCTGGCAGAACGGCGCGCTGGCGCGGCTTAAGAAGGGGGAGACCATTGACAGGCTGCTTTACGGCGGGTATTCCACCATCTCCCTTGGATATGCGGGCCTCTATGAGTGCGTGAAGTATATGACAGGCAAATCCCACACCGACCCGGAGGCAGCGCCGTTTGCCCTGGAGGTCATGGAGTATATGAACAAAGCCTGCAACCGCTGGAAAGATGAAACCAATATCGGGTTCAGCATCTACGGTTCACCCATTGAAAGCACCACCTACAAGTTTGCAAAATGCCTCCAGAAGCGTTTTGGCATCATTGAGGGAGTGACGGACAGGAGCTATATCACCAACAGCTATCACGTGAATGTGTCAGAGGAGATTGACGCATTTGCAAAGCTGAAATTCGAATCCCAGTTCCAGGCCCTTTCCACAGGCGGCGCCATCAGCTATGTGGAGGTCCCCAACATGCAGAATAATATTCCGGCCGTGCTTCAGCTGATCCGCTACATTTATGACAATATCATGTATGCGGAACTGAATACAAAAAGCGATTTCTGCCAGGAATGCGGCTTTGACGGGGAAATCCGTATTGTGAACGATGACAGCGGCAAGCTGGTATGGGAATGCCCCAAGTGCGGCAACCGGGATGAGAACAAGCTGAATGTGGCCCGCAGGACCTGCGGTTATATCGGAACCCAGTTCTGGAACCAGGGAAGGACCCAGGAGATAAAGGAAAGGGTGCTGCATTTATAATATGAATTACGGGACAATCAAAAAAAATGATATCGCCAACGGGGAGGGCGTCAGGGTATCCCTGTTTGTGTCAGGATGCACACACCATTGCAGGAACTGTTTTAATGAGGAGGCATGGGATTTTTCATACGGAAATCCCTTTACTCCTGAGACAGAGGAGGAGATACTGGACGCCCTGTCACCGGATTATATTAACGGCCTGACGCTTTTGGGCGGCGAGCCTTTTGAGCCGGAGAACCAGAGGGCGCTGCTGCCGTTTCTGAAACGGGTAAGGGAGCGTTTTCCTGAGAAGGATATATGGTGTTATACAGGATATCTCATGGATAAGGAACTTCTGGAAGAGAGCCGGGCCAGGTGTGAGGTTACGGACAGGATGCTGGGCATGATTGATGTGCTGGTGGACGGTAGGTTTGTGGAAGGGTTGAAGGATATCAGCCTTCCTTTCCGCGGTTCCTCCAACCAGCGTATCATTGATGTGAGGGCATCTTTGGAAAATAGTGGAATTGTCATGAAGAAACTGTCCTGACAGAGCCGGATAAGTTAGAAAAAGTTGAAAATATAAGATTATCTGCCTCCCTGCGCGTTGCGTTTGGCCTGCTGAAATGTTATACTGGATTAGTTATGGTATAGATAAGCGGTTCACACGGAAATCAGCCGGGAGGCTTTTATTATGAGGTTTAAAAGAGAGTATGGGTAATAGGTCAAAGGAAGAAATAGAGGGATTTGCCAGGAAGATCCTGACCAGGTATTTCTGTGATTGTGATGTGGAATTCCTTATATCCACATTTACAGATGATATTGTATGGCTTGGGGCCGGGGAGAGGCAGAAGGCAGAGGGGAAGGAAGCTGTGGCTGCCTGCTTTAGGGCCGGGAAGGATGAACTGTCACCATGTGACATGTTTGATGAAGTCTATGAAACCAGGAATCTGGGGGGCGGCAATTACCTGTGCGAGGGGATGAGCATGCTCCGCTCCAAGGCTGGAACCGGGATATTCCTGAATATCCATCAAAGGATTACCTTTATCTTCCAGGAACATGAGGATGGGCTTAAGACAATCCACATACATAATTCAGCGCCTTTTAAGGATATACAGGAGGGGGAGCTGTTCCCCCTGGAGGCCGCCACGCAGGCATATCAGAGACTGGAGTCAGTGCTGGAGAAAAAGGAGCAGGAGTATAAGCAGCAGGCGGATTTCCTGTCGCAGCTGTATAACTCGGTGCCATGCGGGATCCTGCAGTTTTCCACGGACCCGGAACACAGGATCATCAATGTGAACCGGATGGTGTGGGAAGCATACGGGTTCGGATCAGAGGCGGAATACCGTTCCGTCATCAGAAGTCCCTATGACCTGGTATCGGACCAGGACAGGAAATGGATTGAGGACCTGGTGGACGGCCTTGTGCTGGACGGGGACACGGTGGCCTATATACGCCAGGGGGTCCGCAGGGATGGCAGGCAGATATGGATCAGCGTGGTCATGGGAAGGATTGTCAATGCGGACGGTCTGGAAGTGATACAGGCCGTATTTACGGATATCACTGAACTCAGGTGTATGGAGCTGGAACAGGAACGCCAGCAGATGATTGAAAACAGGTCCCTGCAGGCAGCCATCTGTACCGCATACCCCCTGATCATGAGCGTGAACCTCACAAGGGATACATTTAACTGCTTCATCGAAGGGCAGGAGCTTTATGCCGGTAAGCGCCAGGGCAGCTACTCCGGGATGCTTGAATATTTCTGTCCCCTTGTATATCCTGCTTATCAGGAAGATTATATCAGCCATTTTAAGCGGGAACATGTGATGGAGCGCTTTGCGGCCGGGGAACGGGAAATCTATATGGAGTTCCGGCAGATTGGGAAGGACGATGAATACCACTGGATTTCCCTGCAGATCATCTATGTGGAGAACCCGTTTAATGGTGACATGCTTGCCATTATCCTGGTCAAGGTCCTGGATGCCCAGAGGGCGGAACAGGCCCGCCAGGAGCAGCTTCTCAGGGACGCTCTTGCATCGGCCAAGGCTGCCAACAGGGCCAAATCCGATTTCCTTTCCAGGATGAGCCATGATATCCGCACGCCCATGAACGCCATCATCGGCATGAGCACCATCGGCCAGCTGAAGCTGGGGGACGATAGGAGCGTGCAGGATTGTTTCCGGAAGATTGACGCTTCCTCCAGGTACCTGCTGTCCTTGATTAACGACATACTGGATATGTCCAAGATAGAGACAGGGAAGATGGAACTGTCCCAGGAATATTTTGATTTTGCCGAACTGATAGGGGAGATTGACCAGATTGTCTACCCGCAGGCGCAGGAAAAGAAAATCCGGTACGAGATTTACCATGAGGAACCCCTGGAACAGTACTATGTGGGTGATTCCCTGAGGGTCAAGCAGATCCTCTTAAACCTCCTGTCCAATGCGCTTAAATTCACTTCGGCCGACGGACTGATACAGATTAATATCCAGGAACAGAAGCGCACCAATGGATTTTCCTATATCCGGTTCTGTGTCAGGGATTCGGGAATCGGGATGTCAAAGGAGTTCCGCAGCCGTATCTTCCAGCCATTTGAGCAGGAGTCCCCGGAGGCTGCCCGCAATAATGTGGGAAGCGGCCTGGGGCTGTCCATTGTCTATAACCTGGTGCAGCTTATGGGCGGGACCATTGAAGTGGAGAGTGAGAAGAACAAGGGGGCTGCATTTACAGTGACCATTCCCCTTAAGTTGGTGGAGGACGATGAGCAGAAGGAGAGGCAGAGGAAGCAGCAGGAACTGTTAAACGGTCTGGCCGTCCTGGTGGCGGATGATGACCCGGTGGTGGGGTGCCAGTGTACCGAAATCCTAAAGGACGCCGGAGCTAATTCTGTCTGGGTGGACTCGGGTTTTAAGGCGGTGGAGGAAGTGGAACGCCAGCTCAGGCATGGCAGGTACTATGATATTGCCCTGATTGACTGGCAGATGCCGGATATGGACGGTGTGGAGACCGCCAGACGCATCCGCAGGCTGGTGGGACCTGATACCACGATTATCATGATATCGGCCTATGACTGGAGCTTCATAGAGGAGGACGCCAGGAAGGCCGGGGTGGATTGTTTCGTACCAAAGCCGCTGTTCAGGAATTCCCTGTTTGATGCATTTGCAGGAGCCGTGAGGCGGAGCCATCCTGAGGAGGAACGGGTGGAAAAGACGGATTTCCATCACTGCCGTATCCTGCTGGCGGAGGATAACGAGCTGAACCGGGAGATTGCCAAGACCTTGCTGGAGATGTATGGCATGGAGGTGGAGGCTGCCCGGGACGGCCAGGAGGCAGTTGCCCTGTTTCGGGATAACGCCCCGGATCATTACCAGGCAGTACTTATGGATATCCGGATGCCTGTCATGAACGGCATGGAGGCAACCCGGTCCATCCGCGGACTGGAACGCGGGGATGCAGGGCAGATTCCGATTCTGGCCATGACTGCCAATGCATTTGAGGAAGACAGGATGGCAGCCATGGAGGCGGGGATGACAGGATATCTGGTCAAGCCGTTGGATATAAAGGTGGTTTTGGATGAACTTAAAAAGTATATATAGACATGGGAACCATGAAGAAAGGGACTTGCTGATGCAGGTCCCTTTCATATTGCGGCAGCATGAAACGGATGTGTACCCGGCATTTCCGGCATTTATAAGAACCATATCAGGATGATCCTGCATGTTTTCCATAAAAAAATGAAAATCCCTCTTGACTATTTGGTGGCGCCGGATTTAGGGAAGGCTGTTCCGATACTGCCGTGGCGTGATTCCGGTGACTGCCTTGAATTTTTTTGAAAAGTAAAAACTGTCCTTGAAACCTGTCAGTGCTGCGATATCCGAAACGGACAGGGGGGTCTCTGCCAGCATTTCCCTGGCAGCTTCTATTCTTACACGGTTAACGTAGGCCATGGGGGACAGTGAGGTATAGTGGTTAAAAAGTTTGATGATATAACTGGGACTGAGATTTACAGTACTGCATAGGCTGTCCAGGGTAATGGGCTCCATGTAGTACTTTTTTATGTAGTGGATGATTTTGTTGAGCCTGCGCGTGTTCATATCTTCCTGACCGGCTTTTTTATTCTGGAGTGCGACTTCACAGAAAAACTGCTGCAGTATATTTTTTTCAGCCCAGAAGTTGATGGAGTCCGTATCAGTCCGGATGTGGTAAATCCTGGATAGTAATTCACGTAATAGGGTGTGGTTGGACATGGCGCGGACCACCGGCAGGTCCATGGGGCCGCTGCAGCGCTCAAACGACCACTCTTCGTTTTCCGGGTAAGGCACGGACTGATAATGGTACCGTGTATTTTCATTATAAAGCCACACCTCATTTTTGTGGACAGCCATGGCGCAGCGCAGGTTGATGGAATAGTAGTCTATAAGCCCTTCCCCGGGAATCAGGTTATAGCGGGTGCCTGCAACCGATGGAATGTAAATCAGATTACCCTCTGTCACGGAATAGGACTGTTCGCCGACGGTTAATGTGCCCTGTCCGCGGGTAATCAGATAAAACTCATGCCGGTCCTCCTGGACAACTTTTCCGCGGTACCATCCGGAGAATTGTTTACGGCGGCTGATGTTTCCGAGATAAGGGACCAAAATCAGATTTTTTGAATGGATGAATGGCTGTAACTCCAGCATGGCTGCCTCCTGTGGGAAATAATGACGTATGGACCAGTATCTTCATTATACCTGCCGTGACCTGTAATGGAAATAGCCGGGGTGAAATATTAGTACGATTTTGTCCATATATTGCAATAAAATCCATGTTATTACCTGGATATATGTGTTATTTTTTCCATATGGGATATGAGATGTAGAATGCAGGAAAGAGAGGATGGATGGACATGTTGAAGGTATTATGTACGAAATGGATTCCGGATGAGTGTGTTCAGGAATATGAGGATGTGTTTGAGTTTATCCGGCCGGACAGGATGAAGGGAAGTTTTAGCCAGACCGAGCTGATGGAAATGATTGCGGAGGCGGAGGTCCTGTTTTCTATTGCAGGCACACCTGTCACACGTCCTATAATGGACGCCGGGAAATGCCTGAAAATGATTGCAAGTCTGGGAGTGGGGTTCGACCATGTGGACATGGATTATGCGGACTGTTTAGGATTGCCTGTCATTAACAGCCCTACACAGGTATCGGATCCAACAGCGGAGCATACGGTTGCCTTGATTATGGGGATTTTCCATAACCTGTACCGCTATACGGCCCAGATAAAGAGGGGAGTCTGGTCCACAGAGCCTTTTGGGACAACCCAGACTTCCGTGGCAGGCCATGTGCTGGGCATTATCGGGATGGGGCGGATTGGACGGTGTGTGGGAAGGAAGGCGGCTGCACTTGGCATGGATGTGTCCTACTATGACCTCGTGCGGCTTTCCACGGAAATAGAGGAGAAGGAGGGGTTCCGGTATGGGACGCTGGAGGAGGTGATAAAAGAAAGCGACTGTATTTCCCTGCATGTTCCCTATACAGGAGAAAACCGTCATATGTTTGGCGCGTCCGCTTTTGCCCTTATGAAAACCGGTTCTTATTTTGTCAATGCATCCAGGGGAGCGCTGGTGGATTTGAAGGCGCTGGCAGACGCCCTTAAGACAGGTCGGCTAAAAGGAGCTGCATTGGATGTATTCGAGACAGAACCCTATGCGGGCGGGGAACTTGAAGGAATGGAACAGGTCATACTGACGCCCCATGTGGCCAGCGAGACATGGGATGCACGTATTCATATGGCTGGGGAATGTCTGGATGGCGTAAAGAAACTTTCAGAAGGAATCATACCGGATAATGTTGTGAACAACAAAATATTGAAATACTGGAAGGGGGTCATGTAACATGCAGACATGTGAAGCAAATATAAAGACAGCATCCTATCCGTCCGGACTTAGGATTACTGATATGAGGTTCACGGATATTGTGGGGGCGCCCATGGACTGCACGGTCCTTCGGATTGATACCAATCAGGGAATCAGCGGATATGGGGAAATCCGGGATTTTTCCAACCGTTTCTATGCGTTGGAACTGAAGCGTCTTATTTTAGGGGAGAATCCTTGCTGTATCAATAAGATATTCCATAAGATACGTCAATTTGGAGGTCATGCCCGCCAGGGAGGAGGTGTGAGCGGGATTGAAACGGCATTGTGGGATTTGGCTGGAAAAGCATATGGGGTACCGGTCTATCAGATGTTAGGTGGAAAATGCCGGGATAAGGTGAGGGTCTATTGTGATACGGATGTAAGCGGAAAGCATACAGGGCGGGACATGGGACTTGCACTTAAAAGCAGGATAGAAAGCGGTTATACCATGTTGAAAATGGATCTGGGCGTGGATCTTCTGGTAGATGTGGACGGAGCATTAAATGCGCCGCTGGGGTATGTGGAACAGATGAGGAAACATAATCGGGAGGAGCTATCCTTTGGAATTACAGATAAAAACGTTACAGACTTCATGAATACACAGCATCCTTTTACGGGCCTTTCCATTACAGAACTGGGGCTGGACTATCTGGAGGATTACGTGAAACAGGCCAGGGACATGGTTGGTTATGATGTGCCGCTGGCAATCGACCACATTGGTCATGTGAATTACCAGTCATGTCTGAAGCTGGCAAAAAGGCTGGAAAAATTTAATATTTTTTGGATGGAGGATTGTGTGCCCTGGTTCTATACGGACCAGTGGAAGGTGTTAAGTGACAGCACCACGGTTCCTATGTGTACGGGAGAGGATATCTTCGGAAGGGATGCATTCCGGCCTCTGATTGAGAACCGGGCAGTTTCCGTCATTCATCCGGATGTACTGACAGCCGGGGGGATTGGTGAGTCCATGAGGATTATTGAAATGGCGGAGGAAAAGGGAATCGCGGCGGCAGTGCATATGGCGGAGACTCCCGTGGGCTGTATGGCCGCCGCACATGTCTGTACGGCGGCAGGAGATAATCTGCTGGCCATGGAATACCATGCCCACGATGTAGCATGGTGGGACAGCATGGTAAAGGGAAGCAGCAGGCCGATTGTACAGAACGGCTGGCTGGAACTTACGGACCGTCCGGGACTTGGAATAGAGGAACTGGACGATGAGGTATTGGCTGAACATATCAATCCCAAACGGCCTGGGGTATGGGAGAGTACAGAGGAATGGAACCATGAATGGGCCCATGACCGTATATGGAGTTAACGATGTAAAATCCAGCTAAGGAGGAGAAGCCATGTGGAAAAGTGAAGAGGAGATGTTTTCCCTTATGAGGGAGAGGCTGTATACGCCGGTGGTGGGGGACATACTGGATGTCATGGGGTATTCCCACCAGTTCCTGCCGGCAGGAATCCGGCCGTTAAAGGAAGGGATGAAGATTGCGGGAAAGGCATGCACTGTTTTGGAGTGTGATGTATTTGAAGCACAGGAAAAGCCGTTTGGCCTGCTGACGGAGGCTTTGGATCAGTTGGATCAGAATGAGGTCTATCTTGCTACCGGGGCGCATAACAGCGCTATGTGGGGAGAACTGTTGACTGCTGCAGCGAAGATGCGGGGGGCGGTTGGAGCGGTTCTGAACGGCTATACCCGGGACACGCCTCAGGTACTGGACCAGCAATTCCCTGTTTTTTCTGCTGGCTGCTGGGCACAGGACTCCAGTATACGGACCAATGTTATTGATTTCAGGTGTACCATCGAAATTGGCAGCGTCATCATACATGACGGGGATCTGGTATTTGGCGATGTGGACGGGGTGCTTATCATCCCAAAGGCAATTGCAGGGGAATGCATTGAAAAGGCACTTGAAAAAGCAGCCGGGGAAAAGGAGGTAAGGAAAGCCATTGAAAATGGTATGGGCGCAACGGAGGCTTTCCGGATATTCGGGATATTGTAATGATATTTAAGGATGATTCGTCATTTGAAATGGAGGTTAATCGGTATGGAGTATGTAATTGGCATTATTCTGATTTTATCATTTTTCGGATTGGCATATTATTGTGTGAAAGGCTATAATTTATTGATTGGTTTTTTAGTGATGACGGTATTATGGACCGTATTATCATTGGGTGGGACCTTCTTTTTATCGCCTCAGTTCCTGGCGGATAACAGCATTCTGCAGTTTGGCAAAGGAACCGGGACACCCCTGGTGGGGATTTTAAATAAAATTTTCCAGTCGGCATCGGAAAACTGGGGGATTACACTGGTGAATGTGTGCTGGGGAGCCTGGTTTGGCCGGGTGCTGATGGACACGGGCATTGCTTCCACAATCATCCGCAAAGTAGTGGAGTTAGGGGGTGACAGGCCGGTCATCACCATCCTGCTCCTGAATATTGCCACTGCATTTATCTTTACAGCCATGATGGGGGCCGGTCCTGTGATTGCAATCGGTGTTATTGTTCTTCCTATCCTTTTATCACTTGGAATACCTAAAGGAATTGCCATGTTCACATTTATGGCATCCGTGTCCGCTGGTATGTATCTGAATCCTGTGCTGCACGCACAGCTTCGGGCATTTGTGGTATCGGTGGATGGAATGCCTGCCTTCTCCTTTGGATGGTACGCGGCGCATTTTGGGTATATGGCGCTGGTAATCACCCTGGTTGTGGTTAACCTGCTTACCGCATTCTATTTGAGAAAACGCAAAGTCAGTCATGCCTGGGCTGCACGCACCAGTGTTCCTGCCCAGAAGGATGCCCCCATATATGCCCTGATTCTGCCTATCGTACCAGTGGTCCTTAAGATATGGCTGGATTTTTCTGTTATCGGAGGATTCATTATTGCCGGCTTTGCAGCATTGTTTCTTTGCGGCAGGATGAAAGGGACGTTTAAGGAAAACTGTCAGCTGGTCAATAAATTATACTACGATGGTGTGGTGGACACGGCTCCGCTGGTAGGTTTTCTTCTGACCCTGCCTATGTTTAACGCCTGCGCGGCCTATGCATCCCCTTATTTTAATGTGATAATCGGTTCCATCATGCCAAGGAGCGAGCTGGTTGTGTGTGTTGTTTTTGCATTGCTGACAGCATTTGCTTTTTTCCGGGGGCCTCTCACACTGTTTGGATGTGGCGCGGCAACCCTGGGGGTTCTGTCCCATGTGGCAAGCTTTTCTGTCCCATTCCTATTCTGTGTATTTGCAATTCCAGCCATAACGGTGAATGTGGGTTCCTGCATCACACAGTCATGGGTTGCATGGGGGCTGGCTTATACAAAAGTAGAGTCCAGGGATTTCCTGAAGCTTTCAATTCCATTTGCCTATATTACATCCATCTGCCTGTACATACTGACGTTCTTCACTGTGACAGGGCTGGGGGCAGAATGGTTTCTATAGTCCTTGAAAATATCACAGGATCATGATAGACTTTATCAAGATATGAATAAGTAAACACAGCTGCCTGCCACCGGGTATGCAGCGCTTATGTGCCTGAACACATTCCGTTAGGTCAAAGAAGGAATGTGTCCGGGCTTTTTTTCGGGAAAATCCAGCTGGCGGCACTGGATTGTGTTTGAAAATTGCTTTCCGCCGGCTGCATAGGGAGGACAGGGATGGGAAAAAACAGTGGAGCTTATGAATTTTTCAGATATGTGGGACTCAACGTGATGGGGATGATCGGGCTGTCATGTTATATCTTGGCCGATACGTATTTTGTATCCAAGGCCCTGGGAACCAGCGGCCTGGCAGCCCTTAACCTGGCTATTTCCGTGTACAGTGTAATCAATGCCACCGGACTTATGATGGGCGCCGGAGGAGGCACCCGGTTTTCCATCTTCAGGTTCCAGGGGCATGAAAGGGAGGCGGGGCAGGTATTCACAAGGACCGTGATACTGGCGCTGGCAGCGGGAGGTGTGTTCCTTTTAGCCGGTCTTTTGTGCGCGCCCGTCCTTGCGGCTGTCCTGGGGGCGGACGGGGACACCATGGACAATACGGTGGTCTACCTGAGGGTCATCCTCTGCTTTGCCCCCTGTTTCATCATGAACAATACCCTGCTGGCCTTTGTCCGCAATGACGGGAACCCAAAGCTGTCCATGGCAGCCATGCTGACGGGAAGCCTGGCCAATATTGCCCTGGATTACCTGTTCATGTTTCCCTTTTCCATGGGGATGTCCGGAGCGGCCTTTGCGACCGGGCTTGCTCCTGTCATCAGCATGGGGGTGCTTGCCCTGCATCTGTCCGGGAAAAAAAGCTCCCTGTCCATCGTAAGGTGCAGGTGGAGCCTGAGGGAAGCCGTATCCATCCTATCACCGGGCGTGTCCTCCTTTATAACGGAATTGTCATCCGGCATCGTGCTCATGATGTTTAACCTCATCATCCTGTCCCTGGCAGGCAATACCGGGGTGGCGGCCTACGGCATCGTGGCAAACCTGGCGCTGGTGGTGACCGCTGTATTCACAGGGATTGCCCAGGGGATGCAGCCCCTGGCAAGCCGCAGTTACGGGGCGGGGGATGGAAAGACGTTAAAGCTTGTGTTCCGGTATGGGGCCATCCTTTCCATTGTGCTGGCGGCCGGTATCTATGCCTGCGCCAATTCATGGTGGCAGGGAATCATCGCCATATTCAACAGCGAGGGCAGCCAGGAGCTGGTGCCCATTGCAAGGCGGGGAATCCAGCTGTATTTTGCAGGATTCCTCTTTGCAGGGATTAACATTGTCAGCGCGGCCTTTCTAAGCGCTGTGACCGAAACCGGGAAAGCATTCGCCATATCCATTGTCAGGGGCTGCCTGGCCATCATCCCCCTTGCGTTCCTGCTGCCTGGCATATGGGGGATGGACGGGGTGTGGCTTGCGTTTGTGCTGGCTGAGGCATTGGCCTGCCTGGTGTCCGTGTGGGGAATCAGGAGGGCCGGCGCCGCGCGTTAGGGTGTGTTTGAAAATTGCTTTCCGTCAGATGCACCCATCCCACGCATCAGGTTTGCCATCTCAATGGCTCCCATGGCGCACTCATAGCCCTTGTTGCCGGCCTTGGAGCCTGCGCGTTCAATGGCCTGTTCGATATTTTCCGTGGTCAGCACGCCGAACATGACAGGAATCCCGCTTGTAAGGGATACATGGGCAATTCCCTTGGAAACCTCACTGCACACATGGTCATAGTGGCTTGTGCTGCCGCGGATGACGGCCCCAAGGCAGATGATGGCGTCATATCTGCCGCTGGAAGCCATCCTTAAAGCTGCCAGCGGAATCTCAAAAGCTCCGGGCACCCATGCAACGTCAATATTCCCGTCCTCCACGTCATGGCGCCTTAATCCGTCCAGGGCGCCGCTTAAGAGCCTGGAGGTGATGAATTCGTTGAAACGGGCGGCTACAATGCCCACCTTCATGTTGTCCGGTATCAGTTTTCCTTCATATATATTCATAACGGATCCTCCTTATATTGTATTCCTTTCGTAGTGCAGGATGTGTCCCATCCTCTGCTGTTTTGTTTTCAGGTAAAAAAGGTCATGGCCAGTGGGTTCCATCTGGATGGGGACACGTTTTATGATCTCCAATCCGAACCCGGAGAGCTGGTATACCTTGTCCGGGTTGTTGGTCAGCAGCCGCAGGGTCCTGGCGCCCAGGTCCTTGAGTATCTGGGCGCCGATATGATACTCCCGCATATCCCCTTTAAATCCCAGGGCCAGGTTGGCTTCCAGGGTATCCATCCCATGGTCCTGAAGCTCATATGCCTTCAGCTTGTTAATCAGGCCAATGCCCCGTCCCTCCTGGCGCATGTAGAGCAGGATGCCGCGCCCTTCCTTTTCAATCTGTCCCATGGCGGCGGCAAACTGCTGCCCGCAGTCACAGCGCAGGGAGCCGAACCCATCGCCTGTCAGGCATTCGGAGTGTACACGGCATAGAAGGTCCCTGCCGTCCCCGATGTCTCCCTTTACCAGGGCAACATGGTGCTCGCCGCTTAGCTTGTCCACGTAGCCGTAAGCGCGGAAGGTCCCGTACCGGGTAGGCATCCTGGTGCAGGCCACGCGTTCCACCAGGCAGTCATGCTGCTTGCGGTAATCCTGGATGGCTTTTATGGTGGTGATGGCAAGCCCCCAGTGTCCGGCCAGTTCCATGAGCTGCGGTGTGCGCATCATGGTACCGTCCTCCTTCATGATTTCACAGCATAGGCCGCATTCCTTCAGTCCGGCCAGGCGCATCAGGTCCACGGTGGCCTCTGTGTGGCCGGGACGCTCCAGGACGCCGTTTTCCTTTGCCATCAGGGGAAACATATGGCCTGGACGGCGGAAATCCCCGGGCTTTGCACCCTCATCCGCGCAGGAACGGGCCGTGGTCCCGCGCTCCTGTGCAGAAATGCCGGTGGCCGTGCTTATGTGGTCCACGGATACCGTAAATGCAGTTTCATGGTTATCGCCGTTGTCCGCTACCATCTGCGGGAATTTAAGCTTCTGGCAAAGCTCCCGGCTCATGGGCATGCAGATAAGCCCTTTGCCGTGGACTGCCATGAAGTTGACATTCTCCGTGGTGGCATACTGGGCGGCGCAGATAAAATCGCCTTCATTTTCCCGGTCCTCATCATCCGTGACCAGGATGATCCTGCCCTGGCGCAGGCTGTCCAGCGCCTCTTCTACGGTGTTAAAGTGATACATGATGTTAACCTCCTTATAATTGTGGATTCATATAGATGGGTAAGATTAAAAACCGTTCCTTAATAAAAATTCCTCCGTCACGGCGGACCCGGGATGGCTGTCATGGCGCGGGACTGTAAGCAGCTTTGCTAGGTATTTCCCCACATATTTCCCCACACAGTCATTTTCCAGATTCACCGTGCTTCCCACTGTCTTACGGACCAGGTTCGTATGGCCGGCAGTGTGCGGGATGACAGATACGCAAAAATCCCGGTCCGTCACCCTGGCAACGGTGAGGCTGATCCCATCCATGGCAATGGAGCCTTTTTCTATGATGAGGTCCAGGATGGAAGGGCAGGTGCGGACGGTGTACCAGATGGCATTGCCTTCCCGCTTTATCATGGAAATGGTTCCGGTGCCGTCAATGTGGCCGGAGACAATATGTCCGCCGAACCGCCCGTCTGCAGCCATTGCCCGTTCCAGATTCACAAGGGCGCCGGGGTTCATGGACCCAAGACCGGTACGCGCCATGGTTTCCGGCATGACATCAGCCGTGAATCCGGTTGATGAGACAGCGGAGGCAGTGAGGCATACGCCGTTAACCGCAATGCTGTCACCGGGCAAGGTGCCGTCTAAGACGGCGCGCGCCCTGATATCCAACACACAGGAGCGGGGGCCGCGGATGGAGGACACCAGGATTCCTGTTTCCTCTATGATGCCTGTGAACAAGGAACCACCCCGCTTTCTAAAAGGATATCCCTGCCAAGGACCGTGATTTTTGGGGGTTCCAGGGAGAAAGCCATTCCGGGCAGTTCCACCCCTTTCCCTCCTACCGGGCAAAGTCCCTTTTCTCCGCCGAAAATCTTTGGGGCAATGTAGGCCTGAAGCTTATGGACAATGCCCTGGTCCAGCGCGGACCAGTTGAGGGCGCTGCCTCCTTCCAGCAGGACGCTGTCAATATCCATCCCGCCCAGGCGTTCCATCAGGAACCTAAGGTCCGTGTGACCGTCCCTTTCGGGCAGGATCAGGATTTCGCAGCCCGCATCCTTAAAGGGAGCCATGGCGGCAGGGTCCTGGCAGCAGGTTGCCAGGATGGTCCTGACACGGGGAGCGGTCCTGACTACGTTGGATGTAAGCGGTGTCATGAGGCGGGTATCGCAGATGATGCGCACCGGATTCCTTCCGCCCGGGATCCGGCAGGTTAACTGCGGGTCATCTGCAAGGATGGTCCCAAGCCCTGTCATGACGGCGCTTAAACGGTTCCTGGTCTTATGGACGTGCTCCCGGGCCTGTTCCCCGGTAATCCATCTGGACAGGCGGCCGGATGTGGCTGTCCTGCCATCCATGGTCATGGCGTATTTCATGACCACATAGGGCTGCCTGGTGCGGATGAAGTGGAAGAAGACCTCATTCTGGCGGATGCATTCCTCCTCTAAAACGCCCCGGATTACTTCAATCCCGTGACTCTTAAGGGCCGCAATCCCTTTTCCCGCAACCAGCGGGTTAGGGTCCCTGGCGCCGATGACCACCCGGCGGATGCCGCTTTTTAAGATGGCATCCGTGCAGGGCGGGGTTTTGCCATAATGGCAGCATGGCTCTAAGGTGACGTAGAGCGTAGCCCCCTTGGCTGGCGCGGTCAGGGAGTCAAGAGCGGCCCGTTCAGCGTGGGGACCGCCGTAAAAACCGTGATATCCCTGGCCGATGACGGCGCCGTCCCTGACAATGACAGCGCCCACCAGGGGATTGGGGTTAACGCGGCCTTCCCCTTTCGCAGCAAGGGCAAGGGCGCGGCCCATGTAGATGTTATCGGATGTTTCCGACATTTGGACACCTCCTTTTTATGATGGGAAAATGTAAAAGAATGGAATAAAAAACGCCTTGAACACCAGGTCCAGGGCGGGGGGAAGGGGAATCTTTGAGATATGCCGATATCCGTACATCGATTGGCCTGTATCCACCATCGGATGAATCCGCCATCAGATGCATCCACCATCGGATGAATCCGCCATCAGATGCATCCATCATCAGATGAATCCACTATCAGATGCATCCGCCAATCGGGTGAAATCAACATAATACGGTCTGCTTTACATGTTATGATAAAAAATACCCCGGTATGTCGTCATACCAGGGCAGCCATTAACATTCATACGGATAGGACCAGTCTTTAAATCCATCCCGGGCATACTGACCGGGATAAATAATCCATCATAATCCATCCATCATAAAACATCCATGTCCATCTTCTTTCATCCAGACTATACTGTCGGCTTCGGAATCACACCGAATCATGCCTTGCGGCTCGTGGGCTGTACCACCGGTAGGGAATCGCACCCTGCCCTGAAGATATTGATTCAATTGAGTGTTATTATAGACAGGCAGGGCACGGATGTCAAGCATTTCCTGAAAAATGTAAAATACCTTTTTCCAACCGGGACATGCATATAATAAGAAGGCCCTGCTTATATTTAGGTAATGATAAGAGATTATGAGGTATTACATGGCAACCAATCCAGAACGGACATCCAGTGGAATGCTGCAGATTAATGTAATCAACATCCAGAACAATTTCCCCATCCAGAATGCCAGGGTTACAATCAGTTACAAGGGAGAGCCAACAAGCGCCCTGGAACAGCTTCAGACCAACAGTTCAGGCCAGACAGAGACGGTCTCCCTTCCAGCGCCTCCGGTGGAGCTTAGCCTGGAACCAGGCATCATCCAGCCATATTCGGAATACAACCTGACCGTGGAGGCGGAGGGATTTGACCCGGTGGAGGTATCGGGAACCGAGATACTGGCTGAGTCCACTGCCATCCAGCCGGTCAGCATGACGCCGGCAGGGGAGGGGACGCCTCCCGAGGACCCGATTGTGATTCCGGACCACACCCTTTATGGGAATTATCCGCCCAAGATTGCAGAGGCAGAGATAAAGCCTGTGAACGAGAGCGGGGAAATCGTCTTAAGCCGCGTGGTGGTCCCCCAGACCGTGGTGGTCCATGACGGGGCGCCCACGGACCGGACGGCAAAGGATTACTATGTGCCCTACAGGGATTACATTAAAAATGTGGCCTCCAGTGAAATCTACTCCACCTGGCCCAGGGCCACCATCACGGCCAACGTGCTGGCCATCATGTCATTTACCCTGAACCGTGTCTATACGGAGTGGTACAGGAACCAGGGGTATGATTTTACCATCACATCCTCCACTGCCTTTGACCATAAATGGATATACGGCAGGAACATATTTGAGAGCATTTCCCTGATTGTAGATGAGATATTTGACAATTACCTGTCCAGGCCAGGCGTGCGCCAGCCCATCCTGACCCAGTACTGTGACGGGCGCCAGGTACAGTGTCCAAACTGGATGACACAGTGGGGGTCATGCTCCCTGGGGGAGCAGGGTTACAGTCCAATTGAAATCCTGCGGTATTTTTATGGGGACAGCATCTATGTCAACACGGCAGAGCAGATATCCGGTATCCCGGCATCCTGGCCCGGCAATGACCTGACCCTTGGCAGCACAGGCGACAAGGTCCGCCAGATGCAGGAACAGCTGGATATGATTGCAACTGTTTATACTGCCATCCCAAGGGTGACCCCTGACGGGATTTACGGCCCAAGGACAGCGGATGCGGTGCGGGAATTCCAGTCCATTTTCGGACTTCCCCAGACCGGCGTGGTGGATTTTGCCACATGGTATCGGATATCCCATATCTATGTGGGGATTACCAGGATTGCGGAGCTGGTGTAGCAGGGATAACAGACAGATGGGCATCAGGCCGCTTATGCCGGGCGGTCTGATGCTGTTTTTAGGCCCTGCTTGCGGCCCGGCCTGTTCTAAAAAACTATTAGATTGAAACAAAAAAATTTAGCCCTTAAAGCTATTGAATAATAAATCGAAATACAGTATAATCTTTACAATTTGGGCTGAGATAACGTAGAGCCTGTTTGAAAATTCATTCCCGCCATCTGCACGCCCCACATCGCGGCATATTTGGTCCCAATTCGGTCAACGTAGCCCGCTACGCCTCCCTCATCGGGACCAAATCTCCCACGAAGTGGGACGCACAGCTGACGGAAAGCAATTTTCAAACATGCTCCGGCCCATGAGCAAACACATAAGAAAGGACAGGTACCCCCATATGAAAGCATACCTCATACTGGAAGATGGAACTGTATTCACCGGGACAAGTATTGGTTCAGAACGTGAAGTTATCAGTGAAATCGTGTTTAACACATCAATGACCGGTTATCTGGAAGTGCTGACCGATCCGTCTTACGCGGGACAGGCAGTTGTCATGACATATCCCCTTATTGGCAATTACGGAATCTGCCATGAAGACATGGAATCAGCAAAACCCTGGCCGGACGGCTATATTGTTAGAGAATTATCAAGAATCCCCAGCAACTTCCGTAGCGAGGATACCATCCAGAACTTCTTAAAACGCCACGACATTCCCGGCATCTGCGGTATCGATACAAGAGCCCTTACCAAAATCTTAAGAGAAAAAGGCACCATGAACGGTATGATCACCACCAGTGAATATACCGATTTAAGCGGACCCATAAAGCGCATGAAAGAGTACGGCGTCACCGGCGTGGTCATGAAGACCACCACGAAGGAGAAGTATGTGCTTCCTGGAAAAAGCCTTGCTGACAGCGGTCCTTCAGACAACAGCAGGCTTTCCGGCAAAGACGGCCTTCCGGCTGGCAGCTTCCCGGGCGCGGGCAAGAAGGTGGCCCTTATGGATTACGGCGCAAAGAAGAACATTGCGCGTTCCCTGAACAGCCTTGGCTGTGAGGTTACCGTATATCCCGCAGACACCCCGGCAGAGGAAGTGCTGGCAGCCTGCCCTGACGGCATCATGCTCAGCAACGGCCCCGGGGACCCCAAGGAGAATACGGCTGTCATAGAAGAAATAAAGAAACTTTATGCATCGGACGTGCCGATTTTTGCCATCTGCCTGGGACACCAGCTCATGGCCCTGGCCAACGGCATGGATACTTATAAGTTAAAATACGGACACAGGGGAGGCAACCATCCGGTTAAGGATTTAGAAACAGGAAGGGTATATATCTCATCCCAGAACCACGGCTATGTGGTTGATATGGAGACAGTGACCCCGGATATCGCGGTTCCCGCCTTTGTGAATGTAAATGACGGCACCAATGAGGGGCTTAAATATGTGGGTAAGAATATTTTCACGGTGCAGTACCACCCCGAGGCCTGCCCCGGACCACTGGATTCCGGTTACCTGTTTGACCGTTTCCTGAAAATGATGGAGGTGAATGACTGATGCCAAAGAATCCTGATATTAAGAAAGTCCTTGTACTTGGCTCCGGCCCGATCATCATCGGACAGGCCGCTGAATTTGACTATGCGGGCACACAGGCCTGCCGTTCCCTGAAGGAAGAGGGTGTGGAGGTGGTGCTTTTAAACTCCAACCCGGCCACCATCATGACGGATAAGGATATTGCGGACCGGGTTTACATTGAACCCCTGACCGTGGAAGTGGTGGAACAGCTTATATTAAAGGAAAAGCCGGACAGCGTGCTGCCCACCCTGGGCGGACAGGCAGGCCTTAACCTGGCCATGGAGCTGGAGGATGCAGGCTTTTTTAAGGAACACAATGTACGCCTGATCGGCACCACGGCCCTGACCATCAAGAAGGCGGAAGACCGCGAGATGTTCAAGGAGACCATGGAGAAGATTGGCGAGCCTGTGGCTCCTTCCGACATTGTGGAGGATGTGAAGCACGGACTGGAGATTGCGGCCCAGATCGGCTATCCAGTGGTACTCCGTCCTGCCTATACCCTGGGCGGCTCCGGCGGCGGTATTGCAGCGAACCCGGAACAGTGCGCCGAGATCCTGGAAAATGGACTCAGGCTTTCCCGTGTGGGACAGGTCCTGGTGGAGCGCTGCATCGCGGGCTGGAAGGAAATCGAGTACGAGGTCATGCGTGACGGCGCAGGCAATGTCATCACGGTATGTAATATGGAAAACATCGACCCGGTGGGCGTCCATACGGGCGACAGTATCGTGGTGGCGCCATCCCAGACCCTGGGCGACAAGGAATACCAGATGCTGCGCACCTCAGCCTTAAACATCATAAGCGAGCTGGGCATTACCGGGGGCTGCAACGTGCAGTATGCCCTGAACCCGGACAGCTTTGAATACTGCGTCATCGAGGTAAACCCCCGTGTAAGCCGTTCCTCGGCCCTGGCCAGCAAGGCAACCGGATACCCCATTGCCAAGGTGGCAGCCAAGATTGCCCTGGGCTATACCCTGGATGAGATTAAGAACGCGGTCACAAAGAAGACATACGCAAGCTTTGAGCCAATGCTGGACTACTGCGTGGTCAAGATGCCAAGGCTTCCATTTGATAAATTCATCAGCGCCAAGCGAACCTTGGGAACCCAGATGAAGGCAACGGGCGAGGTCATGAGTATCTGCACCAACTTTGAAGGAGGCCTGATGAAGGCAATCCGCTCCCTGGAGCAGCATGTGGACTGCCTGCTGTCCTATGATTTTACCGGGCTTACGGACAGTGAGCTGAGGGAACAGCTGGAAAAAGTGGACGACATGAGGATCTGGAGGATTGCCGAGGCCCTGCGCAGAGGCATTTCCTATGAAGAAATCCACGAAATCACACGGATTGACCTGTGGTTCATTGACAAGCTTTCCATCCTGGTGGAAATGGAACAGGCCCTTAAGGCGGTTGGGGAAGGCAAGGCCCGTCTGACCACGGAGCTTCTTGCAGAGGCCAAGAGGATTGAATTCCCGGACAACGTGATTGCAAGGCTTACCGGGATTGCCCAGGAAGAAATCAAGAAGCAGCGCTATGACAATGATATCCGGGCGGCATTCAAGATGGTGGACACCTGCGCGGCTGAGTTTGCGGCTGAGACGCCTTATTATTACTCCTGTTTCGGAAGCATGAACGAGGCAGAGAAGACAGAAGGGCGCAAAAAGGTCCTGGTCCTTGGTTCAGGCCCCATCCGTATCGGACAGGGAATTGAATTTGACTTCTGCTCCGTGCACAGCACCTGGGCATTCAGCCGGGAAGGCTATGAGACCATCATCGTAAATAACAATCCGGAGACGGTGAGCACGGATTTTGATATTGCGGACAAGCTGTACTTCGAGCCCCTGACCCCGGAGGATGTGGAGAGCATCGTGGACATCGAGAAGCCGGATGGGGCAGTGGTGCAGTTCGGCGGGCAGACGGCCATCAAGCTGACAGAGGCCCTGATGAAGATGGGGGTTCCCATCCTCGGCACTGCGGCAGAGGATGTGGACGCGGCAGAGGACAGGGAACGTTTTGACGAGATCCTGGAGCAGTGTAACATCCCAAGACCCGCGGGGCACACCGTATTCACGGCAGAAGAGGCCAAAAAAGCTGCCCATGAGCTGGGCTACCCCGTACTGGTAAGGCCCTCCTACGTGCTGGGCGGACAGGGTATGCAGATTGCCATCAGCGACGAGGACATTGACGAGTTCATCGGCATCATCAACATGATTGCCCAGGAACACCCAATCCTTGTGGACAAATATATCATGGGAAAGGAAATCGAGGTGGATGCCATCTGCGACGGTACGGATATCCTGATTCCTGGCATCATGCAGCACATTGAGCGTACCGGAATCCATTCCGGCGACAGTATATCCGTGTATCCGGCCATGGATATCACCCAGCACAACATTGACACCATCGTGGACTACACCGAGAAGCTGGCAAGGGCCCTTCATGTAAAGGGAATGATTAACATCCAGTTCATTGTGGACGGGGACGATGTGTATATCATCGAGGTGAATCCCCGTTCCTCGCGTACCGTGCCCTACATCAGCAAGGTGACAGGCATACCCATCGTGCCGCTGGCAACCCAGATCATCTGCGGACACACCATAAGGGAGCTGGGCTACAGGCCCGGACTGCAGCCGGCAGCGGATTACATTGCCATCAAGATGCCCGTGTTCTCCTTTGAGAAGATCAGGGGCGCGGACATCAGCCTTGGGCCGGAGATGAAGTCCACGGGCGAGTGCCTGGGCATTGCAAAGACCTTCAACGAAGCGTTGTACAAGGCCTTTGAGGGAGCCGGGATCCGTCTGCCCAAGTATAAGAAAATGATCATGAGCGTGCGCCACAGCGACCAGGAGGAGGCAGTGGACATTGCCCGCAGGTTCGCGGCAGTGGGCTATCAGATATTTGCCACACGGGGAACCGCAAGGACCCTGAACAAAAACGGCGTAAAGGCATACGAAATCCGTAAGCTGGAGCAGGAATCACCCAATGTCCTGGACCTGGTGCTGGGCCATCAGATTGACCTGATCATCGACATCCCGGCCCAGGGGGCAGAGCGCAGCCGCGACGGCTTCATCATCCGCCGCAACGCAATCGAGACAGGCGTGAACGTGCTGACTTCCCTGGATACGGCGGCAGCCCTTGTGACCAGCCTGGAGAACCGGGCCAAGGAGCTGACGCTGATTGATATCGCCACGGTGAAGAACGCGTAGACAGCAGGGGCCGGAGGGAAAAACAGGGCCGTGTCCGTGAATCTAAGCACAGGAATAACCTGCACTTTTGATTCACGGACACGGCCCTGTCCCGCTTCGTGGACAGTCCGCTCCACTATAATCCCAGATGCTCCAGCAGTATCTTGATTCCCATGAGGATGAGGATGATGCCGCCGGTCAGTTCCGCTTTTGACTTATACCTGCAGCCGAAGACATTTCCAACCTTTACGCCAACCATGGACAGGGTAAATGTGACCGCGCCGATAAAGGACACGGCGGGGACAATGTCCACGTCCAGGAATGCAAAGGTGACGCCCACGGCCAGGGCGTCGATGCTGGTCGCCACGGAGAGCAGGACCATTTCCCGGACACCCAGGGAGGCGTCGGCACATTCTGCATCTTTTTCAAGGGATTCCTTTATCATGCCGGCACCTATGAGGGCCAGAAGGATAAACGCAATCCAATGGTCATATGCCTTGATGGCCATGCTGAACCTGGAACCAAGGAAGTATCCGAACAATGGCATGGCGGCCTGGAACCCCCCGAAATACAGGCCCACGATAAATGCGCCTTTCCAGTTCATCCTCGGCATGGCCAGTCCCTTACAGACAGAGACTGCGAATGCATCCATGGACAGCCCCACGGCAATGATAAACAGCTCAGTTAACGACATAGTGAATCCTCCCGTACTTGTTTAATATATGGAACGGTGTATAAAAAAAGACCCACCTACGGCCATGTACGGTATCCTCCGGGAGTCCTGTCTTCACAGACTGCCGGAATCATGGTTTCCATGCCGTAGATAAGTCTCATTATTTGAAATAAAGCCAGATAGAAACTATCAGTATGTTGACTTTATTACATGCGCCGCATGCCAACTACTCCCTTATCACTTGCTACATTTTAAGTGACCAGGAAGAAAATGTCAAGAAAAATTCTCAATTCATTGTAAAAAAACAGCCCTTGTGCTAAACTGAAAAACGTACGCATGCCTGGCGTTCCATGGATTATTCACGCAGACACGCCCCGGTTCCTTAACCGGCAGAAGGCCACGGCGGCAGGGCGCCCTGGTTAAGATAAAAAACAGAATATACGGAGATAGTATGTGAGATGAAAAAGTCATATGAGATTGATATGTGCAATGGCCCGCTTCTGAGCAAGATCCTTTTATTTTCCGTTCCTTTGATGATGTCAGGCATCCTGCAGCTTCTGTTCAATGCAGCGGATATCATCGTGGTGGGCCGGTTTGCCGGCAGCAGCGCCCTTGCGGCGGTGGGCTCCACATCCTCCCTTATCAATCTGCTTATCAATGTGTTTGTGGGCCTTTCCGTGGGCGTCAATGTCCTGGTGGCCAAGTATTATGGCGGCCAGAGGGAAAAGGACATGAGCGAGACCGTCCACACGGCCGTGCTGACAAGCCTGCTAAGCGGGCTGTTCCTGGTAATCCTGGGAGGGGTTGCAGCCAGGCCCCTGCTCCACCTTATGGGGACGCCGGATGACGTGCTGGACCAGGCCGTGCTTTATATGAGGATTTATTTCCTGGGCATGCCGGTGCTGATGGTCTATAACTTCGGCGCGGCCATCCTGAGGGCAATCGGGGATACCAGACGTCCCCTGTATTTCCTGTTCATGGCAGGCGTGGTCAATGTGGCGCTGAACCTGTTCTTTGTCATAGGTCTTGGAATGGGCGTGGACGGGGTTGGCTGGGCAACCGTCATATCCGAGCATGTGTCAGCCCTTCTGGTGCTGAAAAGCCTGATGGAAGCCCCGGGCGCCCTGAAGCTGAACCTCAGGGAACTGCGGATCCATCCAAAGAAGCTGAAGCGGATTGTGAAGATTGGGCTTCCGGCCGGCATGCAGGGCGCCATCTTCTCCATTTCCAATGTGCTGATCCAGTCCTCGGTCAACTCCTTTGGCTCCATTGCCATGGCTGGCAACACCGCTTCCGCCAATATCGAAGGGTTTGTGTATACAGCCATGAACGCGGTGTACCAGACCAATCTCAGCTTTACCAGCCAGAATCTCGGCGGCAGGAAATACAGCCGTATTAACAGGATCATGTATATCTGCCTGGCTGTGGTGACCATTGTGGGCATCACGCTGGGGATAACAGCCGTGCTGGCAGGCGATTTGCTGCTGGGAATCTATTCCTCGGATGCCCAGGTGCTCCACTACGGCATGCTGAGGCTGGAAATCATCTGCGGCACTTATTTCCTCTGCGGCATCATGGACTGTATGGTGGGCAGCCTGCGCGGCCTTGGATATTCCATCATTCCCATGTTCGTGTCCCTGACAGGGGCCTGCGGATTCCGTGTGCTCTGGGTATTTACCGTGTTTGCGGCATACCGTTCCCTGGACGTGCTCTATCTGTCCTATCCGGTGTCCTGGGCCATCACGGCCGTTGCCCATATGATTACCTTCCGCAAGATACGCAGGAAGATACCGCGGCAGGATTCGATGCCTTTGGCGTAGGAGATGGCGCCAGGTTTCCTGATGGCGTTATCTGCGATTGGGGGCCGTTTCCCCATGATGGAGGCCGTTTCCCCATGATGGAGGCCGTTTCCCCATGATGGAGGCCGTTTCCCCATGATGGA
>OLOS01000108.1_pt1 | contig 99344 bp, 93 predicted proteins | sample 1672631 | NCBI WGS metagenome assembly OLOS01 (sample SAMEA3136707, study PRJEB25190) | human gut metagenome | biome: human gut; feature: human-associated habitat; material: faeces | place: Austria | collected 2013
TAAACACACGCCCCTCAAACGTGCCTGTCTGCCAATTCCAGCACTCGCGCTCAACGATATGTATTATAGCATAAGCCGCGCTGTTTGTCAACTGTTATTTCTCAAAACGCAAAAACATGTCCATTTTTTGCATTTTACCGCAAAATGCTGGTGAAAAGGGTTAAAACATGCTATACTGCATATAACAGAAACACGGGAGGAAAACACGATGACGTACACAAAACGCTATATGTCGCCGATTGGCGTGATCTTGCTTGCGGCAGACGACGCGGGGCTTACGGGGCTGTGGTTTGAGGGCAGCAAGTATTTTGCGGCGGAGTTGCCGAAGGTGCACATAGAACAGGACACACCCGTTTTGCTCGAAACTATACAGTGGCTCGACGTATATTTTGCCGGAAAAGAACCGGATTTCACGCCGCCGCTACACCTCATCGGCTCGGATTTTCGGCAGGCGGTTTGGAACATCCTGCTCTCTATCCCCTACGGCCGGACGATGACCTACGGCCAGATTGCAAAGCAGCTTGCAAAAAACACCGGGATAGACAAAATGTCCGCACAGGCGGTTGGCGGTGCGGTCGGGCACAATCCGATCTCGATCATCGTCCCCTGCCACCGCGTTGTGGGTACGAACGGCAGCCTGACCGGCTACGCCGGCGGCCTTGATAAGAAAATCGCGCTGTTGAAGCTTGAAAAAGCCGACACGGGGTATTAGAGATAAAGAAGGTCTTATGTAAAACAGTCGGAATGATTGATTTTGTAGGATATAATCAAGATTAACGGAGGTTTTACAAAATGAAAAACATTATTTCAGAATTGTCCTATGGGAATATTGATCCACAAACTCGCAGTTACCAAAAAGGCAATTATATTCAAAAATATATGACTATTCTTGCTAACGCAGAGGAAGTCTTAACGAAAAACCTGTCAGGAGATGATAAGAAAACTTTTTTGTCATATGCAAATGCTTCAAATATCGTTTTAGGGGAATCGGAATTAGATAGTTTTATTGTTGGCTTTCGTTTGGGGGCTCAGTTTACTTACGATACCTTTGTTAGCAACACAGCTCCCTTTACTGATTTCTTGAAGGAGGAAGCAGAATGAATACAAAGTATCACGTCTATCTAAATTATGAAGAAAGGCGATTAGTGATTAAAAGCCTAAATGATTTGAGGAATAGACTAATATCCGAAGGTAAATACACCGACCTCATTGATGAAGTTTTGGTTAAGGTGGCTAACGCTAAAATCAAGAAAATGAAGGTTGTCAGCAAAAGCTCGTAAACGGTATATTTGCGGATTTTGAGGTTGGTAATGATGATACCTTAACCCATTAAGTTCAACACTCTAAGAATCGCATAAATACTGGCAATTTACATCGAACTTTGTACACACTTTTTCGACTACTATGGAGGAATTAATTATGACAAATAAGATTACATATACACAGCAAGGTGATTACCTTTTACCCGACCTGAAATTGCCCGAACAGCCGAAGGTTGAGATCGGGATTTGGGGCAAGCGGCATTTGAAATATATCAAACATCATCGTCCCATCTTATATACAAACCTGCTGACGAGTTACAAGCTCACAGCCTACCTCGCCGATATTGACGAACAGGCAGAGGATATGTTCTTTCGGTTAGTAAAGCAGCTTGCCGAAAAGGAAGGTATAACCGACCAACTCAAAGCAGATAATCAAATGCTGTGGGTAAAGAGAATGAATAATATACGCAACCGTGCAGAAGAAATTGTCGATAATGAATTGATACTTGTTTAATCAACGGGAGAAGATGATTAATTTCATCTTCTCCCGTTCCAGTTTGTTTGCTAGAATTCGCAAAAATGGATTTCATTTTGTTTTAGTTTGTTATACATATTCAAGTTTTGGTGAATTGTAAGTTTTTCTTTGAATTCATCTTCGGTTATTATGTTTTCAGAAAACAATTCATAATTCAATATCCAAGAAGTCGAGGATGATTTCATTGTTTGCTTTTAATCCTGAGATATGAATCCTTTTCTTAATAGCATTACTTGAGCTAATTCATTTTTGCTTGAGCATATCTGAATTATTATATCATCATCTCTTTCGATTCCCTCAATTTCAATTAATAGGTACAATAACCAAATTACTTCTAAATCATTTATTTGCTGCAAACTGCGTAGAAGTATTTTTTTAATTAACGTAATATCTTTATCATTAATACAAAAGTTTTCGGATTTCTTCTCAATTAAAATCTGACAAGCTTTAATTAAAGAGCGTTTATTGTTCTGTAATATAGTTAACAGATATGCCTTGTATAATTCTGAATCTGATATATCAATGGGATTTTTTTCTAAAGATTTTAACAAAAATCTTATTGCTCCCTTTGTTCCCTTGTTTTCTAATGTAAAAAAGCTGTTAAACATATCCATTAGATGTTCATTATCAAATTCATCAATGTGTAGATCAGTAAATAGTTTATTAAGATTCTTATTAATATAATATGGGAATTTTTCTTCTCTTGTTTTCTCGTTATTAATAGTTAGGTTATATTTTCTAAGAATCAAATCAATTTTGCTTTTTGTCGTTTCAGTATTATCATCAAAAACAAAGATTTCATAATCATCAACATATCTGACAAACCGGATGTTTTCAGATTTTATTTCTTTATCTATTCTTGTAAGCAGCGCTTCTGATATCAATCGAGAAACAAAAGGACCTGCTAATAATCCATTTGTTTGATTTGAATTCATTCTACGAACTAATTTATCAAGTTTGGAGTATTTTTCATATGTTGGACTTAAATTTTCGCCTTTTTGGCTTTGACGATATTCTGAATCAGCTGATTCATATCCCATAATTATAGTAGGAATTAAATGTGTATAAATGGCACCATAAAAATTTGATATATCTAATTTTAGAATCAGTTTTGCTCCAGTTGCCTTTATTATTTTCTTTGATATGTTTTCTATGTAGTCAGAACATATTTCAAAAGATTCCTCTAATACTTCCTCTGTTTGTCCATATGATTGTTCAAATCTATAAATTTGACCTTGTTGATTAATAACTGGAGAAAAAGAATAATCCTCACTTTTTGTAAAATCTATCAATTCTTTCAGCAAATTATTATTCCACATATATTCGTGTAATACAAGATATGATCCTAATTCAGGAATATAAATATTTCTTCTGGAATCAGCCTGATCATATTTGCTCATTGTAAAACAATATGGTTGTATTATATCACAGTTTTCGGGTGGAACATAATTTAAAACCTTTTTATCCAAGAAAAAACATGGCGGAAGATATTCAGAAAAAAAGCCCTGCGTTGCTATCTGTTTATAACTTTCTCTATTGAATGGCATATATTTTTTACCTTTCTAAATCATCAGCTTATCCAACTGCTCCCGAATCTCATCAAACCCGCAATTCAAGTCAAGCGTTTTCACGCTTATTTGGTTGCCGCTCATTTGATAGGTGTTGTCGGGGACAATTTGTTCGTCTGTTTTGGCGTAGAGCAACATTCCCGAAACGGTTACTTGCCTGTCCTTCAGTTCTTCCTGCTTGTTCTTGACGTAGGTAAAAATCTGATACAGGTTTGCCGAGTGGACGGTTGCCTTATTAAACCGCTGCTGTGTGATATGGGCGTAATATTTTGCGTCGATAATCAGAATGTTATCGTCTTTTTCGAGCACAATATCTGACTGCATAACCGGAAGCATATCGCAGAAATCGTCGTCGAGCTGCCACGGGATTTGCGGTGCGCCGACGGTCAGTTCCGGATGTTCCTTGCGGAAATATTCCAGAATAAACTTCTCATACAAGCGGTGCATACGCTGTTCATCGAGGAAATCCATCAGCTTGGTTGTGCCATCCGACTGTGTTTGCAGCAAGCCCTTCAAAACCAAATAGCAAACCGAAACCAGCATACGGTACGTCTGATTATTGCGGTCATAGCGCAGATTCCAGTTGATACTGTAAATCGGCAGCGGCTCAACATTGCCCAAGAACACCAACAGCTTTTTCATTTCCTTTTTGCGGCTCTTGTCAACGTCCGCCACCATCAGGCGCAGCATTGTCGTCTTGATGATACGGTTCATATAGGCGTTTTCGGAAAACTCGTCGTAGGAGCACACAACCTGCCGCTTGATAATGGAATTTGTTTTCAGCGTTTCCGAAATTTCCATTTTACCACGCAGCGCCGTCAGCGGTTCACGCTTCGGGATATAGCCCTTCATCAGACCGCGCTTGAGCTGTTTTGACAAGCCTTTAATCAGGATGGCGGCGCATAAATCCGCCACATTCTCAAAATGCTCCGTCGCCACACTTTTATATCCTTGCTCATTAAGCACCTGAAATGCGTAGGAGAGCATATAGTAGATATTTTGAATCGGAATCACTTGACAGCACTCCTCAAACGGTCAGACCATTCTTTCACTTTTGAAGGCTCGTCAAACCAATACTCTTTGAGCAAGGGGATAATTTCAAACTCAACAATATCGGTCAGCGTGTTCTCCTTAATTTCCTTAATATCGCAGAAATAGCTGTGACCGATACAGAAACCCTCGCCGAGAGAATCATCATCGGCTATCTTCTGATTCAGGCTGATAACGCAGTCAATCAGTTTGTTGAATTTATCATTTTCCAATCCGTACTGATATTTTCTAAAGCCCTCTGATTCAAACGCAGGCTTCATTTCAAAGAACGCAAAACGTCTGCGGAGCGCGTAGTCAATCATTGCCAAGCTTCTGTCGGCGGTGTTCATCATACCGATAATGTAGACGTTTTTCGGAACGGAAAACTTGTCCGAAGAGTAGAGCAACTGAATATCATTGCCACGCTTATCGGCTTCAATCAACATAAACAACTCGCCGAAAATCTTGTTGAGATTACCACGGTTAATTTCGTCAATAATAAAGAAATACTCGTTTTCTTTATCATCAGACGCTTTTTTGCAGAAGTTATAAAATGCGCCCTTCTTAATTTCAAAATTCATTCCTGTGCTTGACGGGCGGAAGCCCTCGACAAAATCCTCATAGGAATAGCTTTGATGAAATTGAACAAGCTGCACACGTTCGGGGTCCTTAACACCCATCATTGAATAGGCAAGACGCTTTGCGGCGTATGTTTTACCGACACCCGGAGCGCCCTGCAAAATGACGTTCAATTTCTTTCGGAGCAGTCCTTCTAAAGTGTCATACTGTTTTTCGCTGATATATACGTCTGCAAGGAAGTTCTCTTTGGTATAGGTGTTCAGCGGTTCTTCCTCGATGTCAATATCATCGTCATCATCTTCTGTATCAAACATTGCATTGAGCTTTTCAACGTATTCTGTATATTGGGTAATATCGGTTAGCGTTTTCATAACTGCCTGACCGGGATGTTCCCATTCACCGATGTCTGTCCACTTTACTTTACGGGTGTTATTATACTCATCTTCGCTACTGTCATCATATATATAACCGGACTCAACAACGCCACGACCGATTATTTTATACATACCTTGCTTAGCAAAAACAATATCGCCCGGTTTCATCTCATTGGCAAACTGCCAAGTAGCAAGAGCTGCATTGCGATAAGGCTTATTGTCGCCGTAGGTGTCCTGCATAGCAGCCTTCATTTCTGATTTTGAAGCGAAGCGTGTCAAATCACCGATTTCACCCCAACCGATGAGCATAATTCCTTTCTCGGTACATTCACTCCACCTTGAAGCATTATTGCCGGGCGAGTAAATCCAATAGCGCTTTGTGTTTACATCTTCGTCAGCAAGAGCTGAGCCTTTATCTTCTTTATCTTGCTGGTTTTCTTTAACAATCGTCTTGAATATCTCTGACGCTAATTCGTCTGTCATATCAACAGTCCAGCCATTTTCGGTGAGTTTCCAAACACCACGAGTGCTGTTGTCCAAATAACCGCCTCTGACAAGGTACTGCCTTGCCCAAGCAACGTCATTGTTAAATTCAGGCGTTTGCGTCTTACCGACAACTGCGCTTGTTTCTTTCTCGGTCAGCTTTTCGTTTTCTATAATTTTATTTCGTGCTTCTTTCGGAGTAGCCGAACCGCCTAAATCTTTGAGCGCCTGCAAAAGAGGTTTGAACCAACGCAGGAACTTTGCGCCGGAATTAGCATCGCTTTTCTCGGAAAGTTTCTCATATTCATCATCTTGCTTAGATACACTCCACGCACTGCAAGAAAAATCTGCCAATGATTTATAGGAACATTTGTCAGATTGAATATAAGCAATGCAATCATCACAAAGTTTTAAGTATATCTCTGCTTTCGGTGTATCACGCAGATTTTTTACTGTGGCTGTAATTGACTCAGGTAAGCTGTCATTATTCTTTATAAACCATCTATTGCGTGAATCTAAATTTATAAATCTGTTGGGACGAATCCAGTATAAGCCCATTGACAAATTCCATTTTACGCCTTTTTGTTTCCTAACTGTATTAAAAGCAGAAATAAACTCTTGTCTGTTTTTTTCTGTATCGTTTTTTGACAGAGTAAGCGCTAATTCAAAAATTGACCAGAGGTTTTGTATATCTGATTCTCCTCTGTTATCTACAAAATAGAAAAAAGTAGATTTTAGCGGACTTAACACAGGAATTCCGTCAAAAGACATAGGAACATCAGCTTTTATGTCAAACAATTCCTTGAATTCAGTAATAAGTTTTATTCTGTTCTTTTCAGTTAGTTGTTTATTAAATAATCCAAAAACTGTAAAAGGATCAATATCAACAAGGATATTATTTCCGTCTTTATCTCTATCAATAGTCGGCAGTTTTATCCCTGTAACCTCATAAACCTGCTTTATTTTTTCAATCAGCTCCTGCCGATTGTCCTTATATGCAAGTAGCTTATCTGCAAACTCCTCATAAAATGATATCCAGTCAAATTGATTCTTAGCGCTCATACTATAGCCCCTTGATGATTGATAATTTTATCATATCATATAATAAAACAAATTAACAGACATAAAAACGAAAAAGAGAATTTTTTATAGGTCTTATGTGTCCCTAACAAACGTGTTTTTCTCGGTAGGAGTAAAAACGCACTGCTTGTTTAGATGTGACATCTTAAATACACTAACGTTTGTCGAACGAATTTTCTAAATTCGCTTGATAGCCAAACAAATGTTTATTATAATAATTACTGTACACAAAACTGTTCGCAGATTGTGTGCGACAACTGAATAGTGATGAACTTATGAGTGTAAAGAGCTGACGAGCGCAGGAGCATCACCTGCGGGCAGCGCAAAGCCAAAGATGCGCTATAGGGTACCGGTACGCTGACAGAAGTGCCGGCTCCGTTCTGTTTTTAGTCATTTGAGTTTAGCTTATTTTAGTGAACGGCAGTACAAATAAGCGCTTTAATTTTTCAAAAGTTTAATCGAAAAATTTAAAGTCAAGTTACATGAGGCTTCTCAACCAAGGGGGTAGTTTACCCTTTTGAAGTTGAGGGAAGTGCCTTGTGTGACTTGGCTTTTTGTCGTGTCAAAATACAACTGAATGACCGTCCGAATGGGATATGATATTGCGATGACCGTAAGCGAGCGATACGACGCTCCGGTGAAAATCCGGCGCAGGAACGACATTCGGGTAAAGCGGCAAACTTACAACAAAACAGTCACTTTTTACAGTGACAGAAAGGAGAAACAATGACTAAAGGTGAACAAATTGTTGCGCTGGCAATGGAGAAAGTCAGTCGTGAAGGCTATCCGAAGCTGACCGAAGATCATCCTTTTTTCGGAAGGTTAAGAGCGTTTATGGTTGACAAGCATTACTGGATGGGCACAGCTACAGATTTACTTACCGAAATGAACGACACCGTTACGCCGACTAATACGGTAACAAAACTGCTCAACAAATATTGGTATCGGTTGAGAAAACGTGACGGTATCGGCATCAATTTTCGGCGTACTAACCGAAGAAGAATCATCGAAATCTATAATCACAGACAACCATAGTGACAGTTTAGGGTGACAGATTATGTGCTATGTTGATGACAAAGGCAAAGTCCTTGATATTCAAACGCCGCTTACCGAAGCACTCAACGCAGTCATTGAGGATTACTTCGATATGCTCAGTAAGATGACAGCGGAGCAACGGCTAAACTATTTTAAGTATGAACAGTTCGTTGAACCGTTACGATACACACAGGACATTGACAACACAACCTATGTTGTGCGAACGCACTTCAATCAGAACGCTGACAAAACAATCTTGAAGAAGATTGAAAAGATAGTAGAGAAAGATTCAATTTAATACTTTAAAGTATTGAATTTAGCAGTCGGATATGTTATAATAAAACTATCCCACAAATACATATCCGACTGTGGAAAGGAGCAAAATAAGTAAACAGTCAGATAAAGACAAAATGACAGCTCTGTACTGCCGACTATCCCGTGATGACGAGAACGAAGGCGTATTGGGCTCAATCAAAAATCAAACAGAAATTTTGCAACAATACGCTGCCGAAAACAGTTACAAAAATACTCGCCTTTTCATAGACGACGGTTTCTCCGGTACAACCTTTAACCGTCCTGCCTTCAACGAAATTATGAAGCTCGGCGAGGAAGGAAAAATCGCAACACTGATTGTCAAAGACCATTCCCGTCTCGGACGTAACCGATTGGTAGTCGGTTCCTTGTTGGAAGAAGAATTTGACCGTATGGGCATTCGCTATATTGCCATTATGGACAATATCGACACCAAAGGCGGAATCAGCGATCTTGTACCTATGCAGGACTGGTTTAACGAGTGGCACGCAAAGAATACCAGTGACAAGGTGCGCAAGGTATTCAAGAGCAAAGGCGAATCGGGCAAGCCGTTGACAAGCAATCCACCTTTTGGATATATGAAAAGTCCTGATGACAAGTATCAATGGATAATCGACGAGCCTGCGGCTGAAATCGTCAAGCGTATATTTAAGATGTGCGTATCCGGAATGGGACCGTCACAAATTGCCAACAAGCTAAGCGCAGAGAAAGTTCCAACACCAACGGAATACTGGATTAGCGTAGGCAGAAAGTGCGGTAAGTCGCCGTCCGTTCCGTTTCACTGGTGTCCGGCTATGATAGCGAACATCTTGAAGCGACAAGAGTATTGCGGTGATACCGTCAACTTTCACAGCACAACCAAATCCTTTAAGAACAAGAAGCGTGTTGACCGTCCTGAAAGCGAATGAATAATCTTCGAGAACACCCATCCCGCCATTGTTGACCGTGACACATTCAAACTTGTTCAGAAAATCCGAGAAGGCAGGCACCGTCAAACACGGACGGGCAAAGTCAGTATCTTTTAGGGATTAGTGTTCTGTGAGGATTGCGGACAGAAGATGTACTACCAATCAGGCAAGAAGGACCGGCGAGATCCACCGCACTTTATGTGTTCAAACTATTCCAAGAATCCCGACACCTGTACCTCACACTATATCGGCGAGAGAACGCTGACAAACCTTGTTCTTGAAAGTATGCGGCGAGTGTTTCTGAACATTCAGGCTTTTGAAAAAGAATTTGTCCGCAAACAGGTTGAGAGCTACGACTCTGATAAAAAGAAAGAGCTGACAGCAAAACGCCGAGAGCTTGAAAAGGCAAAGAAACGTATCGCTGAAATTGATAAGCTGATACAGCGAATCTATGAGGACAATGTTATCGGTAAACTGAGCGACGAGCGATTCGCAACCTTGAGCAACACATACGAAACCGAGCGGAAGGAACTAAAAGAAAAGCTCCTCGAAATGGAGAGCTATCTTGAAGCCGAAACAGATAAGACGGTTAATCTGCAAAAATTTGTTCAAAAAGTAAAGGCAATCACCGAGCCAACCGAGTTGACAGGTGAGCTTGTTCACGAATTCATCGACAAGATTGTTGTATCAGCCGCCCTCTATCTTGACGGCAAGCGGTATCAGATTATCGACATTTATTAAAACGGTGTTGGTATCATCAAACCGCTTAACCCCGAAGATATGGAAGCAGGCTTCCAACGCCATATGGCAGAAATGCAACAAAACCAGAAGAAAACAGCATAAAACCTGAAATATCAAAGTCCGGTGGGATACCTTCTTTATGTAGTATGTCCCACCGAGAGATTTTTCCGCCCGAAAAAGGGTACGGCGCTGTAACACGCCCTTGCACTAGAATAAACGAAAAGGTCTTCCGTTAGGATTGCGGGAGACCTTTTTGCTATAAAAACCAAGTTAAACGTAAAATAAAAGACCCATCGGAAATTCCGATGGGTCTTTTGGCGTGGTGCGCGAGACGGGACTTGAACCCGTACGTCATAAACACACGCCCCTCAAACGTGCCTGTCTGCCAATTCCAGCACTCGCGCTCAACAAGTGATATTATAGCAACAAACAGGCAAATTGTCAAGACTATTTTAAAAGAAACTTGAATTTTTGTTTGTAAAAAGCCGGATTTGCGTCGGTTTAGTCCTCAACGGCAATGGCGTTTTCTTCTTTGATGTCTTCCGCAAGCAGCATGCGCACGGGGTGCTCGGCGGTATACGGTTGCCATGTGGGCAAGTCCTCCCCATTCGGGTCGCCGGTCTTTGCGAAGTTTGCCCAGTAGGAGGACATTGCAGCTTCAAGCGTATAGTCGCACGGTTCCCACGGGCGCCAGCATCTGTTCATCGTGTGGAAAACATACCACAGCTCGGACGAATGGAACGCACCTGCGTTGTCGCCCGGCAACTGACGGTTGAAGAAATAGATGTAGCTCGGGCATCTGCCGAGTTTATTCTGGTTCTTCGCCCAGCGCACGGCGCTCTTTTCGAGAATTCTATCGCCCGCTGCGATGTCGCCGCCGGTGCAGCCGATCATGTAATCGATGTCGTGCGCATTACCGGAAAGCGCCACTTCGTCTACGGAAGCCTTCAGCAGCACGTTATCAACAACGGGCTGCCATGCAAGACCTCTTGGGGACTGGATGGTATACTGCACCTCGGCGATTTTTTCCGCCGGGACAGCACGCATCTCTTCGATGTTTTTCGCGCCGAGCTTTTCCATCAGCTCTTTGGAGGACTTCACGCGCATTTCAATGGAAACGTCGTGCGAAAGGCCACCAAGGCCGCCTGCGCTCTGCAAAACGGCACGCTTAATCTTGCCGCGCGTCAAATCGGACGAAATAAGCGTCTGCACGCTCATGCAGCCTGCAGACTGACCTGCTGCCGTGATGCAGTCCGGGTCTCCACCGAACGCCGCAATGTTCTCGTATACCCAGTCGATTGCTGCAACCTGGTCGTAAATTCCGTAGTTGCCGCTGATTCCCTCGGGGTTTTCGGCATCGAGCTCCGGGTGTGCAAAGAAGCCGAGTGCGCCGACACGGTAGTTGATGGAGACAAACACTACGCCGTTTCTCGCAAACTGCTCGCCGTCGAACTCCTTTTCCGCGCCGCTGCCGTGCGTAAACGCACCGCCGTGAATCCAGAAGAACACGGGCAACTTATCGCCCGGCTGCGCAGATGCAGGCGTCCAGATGTTCAGATACAGGCAGTCTTCGCTCTGCTTTAGGTTTTCATCACTGTAAAACTCCTTGCCGTAGAGGCCCATTTTGGACAGGTCAGCCTGCGGTGCTTTGGCGGAGAACTCCAGTGCGGGGCGTACACCCTCCCATTTTGCGTGCGGTTGCGGACGCTTCCAGCGCAGCTCGCCGACCGGCGGTGCAGCATATGGCACGCCCTTGAAGATCACGCTTTGTTTATCATCGGAAAACGCACCTTCGAGTGCGCCTTCTTTGACGGTTACGATCGTATTCATTGAAACTTCCTCCCAGAGATAAAATTCACGGCAACGCCGCGGATAAATTTCTGCGGCGCTGTCGGTGGTTTATAAATTTAGTTTATGCGTTAAGCTGCTTCAGGAGCATCTCACCTGCGCCGGCGGGCACGCTGTCGCCGCCAAACGATAACAGCGCACGCAGCGGCATTTCCGCCATCATACGCGCCATGGCCTCGCCCATGCCGATGTCGTCCGCATCTGCCTGTGCAAGCGGGTTCTGTGCCATCATCCTGCCGAGAATCTCGCGGCCGACGGGACTTTCCATAATCTCTTCGATCGTGGAATTCATTGTGTAGACGCGCTTAATCTGCGTAGTAGAGGTGACGTTCACCGTCGCGGTGCAGGCGATGTCGCGGCTGGATTTTGCCGCCATAATCGTGTAGTCACCGGACTCAACGTACCAATCGGAAATATCGGTGCGGTAATACGCGAACGCACGCTTTGCGAGCGTAAAGGTGACGGTCTTCTCCTCACCCGGCTCAAGTTCGATCTTTTCAAAGCCGCGCAGCTCTTTTACGGGACGAATGGTGTGGCTTTCCGGCATGCCGACGTACAGTTGCACGACCTCTTTGCCCTTCACCTTGCCGGTGTTGCGGACGTTGACGGAGACGGTCAGCGTATCGGTATCTTTCATCTCGGACTTATCAAGCGTTAAATTGCTATATTCAAATGTCGTATAGCTGAGGCCGTAGCCGAACGGGAACAACACGTCCATGTTCTTTTTGTCGTAGTAGCGGTAACCGACAAATACACCCTCGCGATACTCGGTCTTATTCTGCTCATCGCCGAAGAAATAGAGGTACGAGGGGTTATCCTCCAGACGGCGCGGGAACGTTTCCGCGAGTTTGCCGGAAGGGTTCACATCGCCGAACAGCAGGTCGAGCGTCGCGGTGCCGACGGCTTCACCACCGAGGTATGCGTACAGCACGCCACGTACGTCATCAATCCACGGCATGGTGATGCAGCCGCCGCACATGACGACGACAACGGTGTTCTTCTGCACCTCGGAAACAGCTTTGACGAGTGCTTCGTGGTTTTTCGGCATCGAAAGCGTGCGGCGATCCATGCCCTCGGACTCCATGGCGTCCGTGATGCCGACGAACACAACGGCGACATCGGCGTTCTTTGCAGCCTCCTGTGCTTCCTTGAGGAGCGCTTCGTCGGACTCTGTGGTGTTCGTATCGTAGCCGGGCGCGTAGGTGACATCGAGCCCCTTTGCAGCCTCGAGCGCGCTTGTGACCTTATAGGAGTTCACATGCGAGCTGCCGCCGCCCTGAAAACGCGGAGTCTCCGCAAACTTGCCGATGAACGCAAGTTTCTGGCTGCGCTTTAATGGCAGAATACCATCATTTTTGAGCAGAACCATGGACTCATCTGCAATCTTACGCGCTTCTTCGTGGTCGGCTTCAAAATCAATCTTCGTTTCGGGCTGCTTATTTTCGGTGTATTTGAGAACGATGTTCAAAATGCGCGCCACGGCGGTATCGAGCACCTTGATATCGAGCGTGCCGTTGTTGACCGCGTCGACGATCTGCTTGTCGTTTGCGGCGTTTTTGCCGGGCATTTCAAGCTCCATGCCGGCTTCAAGGCACTTTACGCGGTCTGCGGTAGTCGCGCCCCAGTCGCTCATCACGTAGCCGTCAAAGCCCCACTCATCGCGGAGAATGTCGGTCAGCAAGCGTTTGTTTTCGGCGGCGAACGTACCGTTGATGCGGTTATACGAGCACATAATCGTCCACGGCTTCGAGTCCTTTACGGCAGTCTCAAACGCAGAAAGGTAAATTTCGCGCAGGGTGCGTTCATCAACGACACTGTCGCTGGACATGCGGTTGTATTCCTGACTGTTGGCGGCGAAATGCTTCACGCTGACGCCGACATTCTGGCTCTGCACGCCGTTTATGTAGTTTTTGGCAAGCTCGCCGGTGAGGTACGGGTCTTCGGAAAGATACTCAAAATTGCGGCCACCGAGCGGAGAACGCTTGATGTTGATGGCCGGGCCGAGCAGAACAGAAAGGTCCTCCGCCTGGCAGGCGTGGCCAAGCACTTCACCGGAGCGGCGGAACAGCTCGCGGTCGAATGAGCACGCCATGCAGGAGCCTGTGGGGTAGCTGGTGGCGGGCACGCTGGCGTTGAGGCCGAGGTGGTCGGCGGCGTCAGACTGCTTACGGATGCCGCACGGGCCGTCCGAGACCATGACGGATTCAATGCCGAGGCGCTGCGGAGTATCGAGATGCCAGAAGTCTTTACCGGAGCAAAGCGCGGCTTTCTCTTCCAGCGTCATTTGAGAAATGATCGATTTCACATCCATACAAACAACTCCTATGACTGATTTGAGTTCAGTATAGCACACTTTCGCGAAAATTTCCATAGACAATTCAGAAATTTTGTTGACTTTATTGGTAGAAAGATATTATAAAAGCCGATGCGATTACATCGGCTTTTCATCACAATTTGAATAGTTTCTCAAAATTATCATAAAGCATTTTTCGGTTCTCTTCCTCCCCGTAGCCGAGTGCGAAAAAGCGTTCGAGCTCCTTTTCGTGCGTCCACATGGGGAAATCCGTGCCGAACATAACTTTATCCATACCGAAATGTTCAATGCTCCTTCTTGCTTCGTCCGGGTTCAACACAAACAGCGAGCTGCTGGTATCGACCCACACGTTCGCGCCTTTTAGGCACGCTTTGGCTTCATCCCAGCGCTGGTAACCGCCGAGATGCGCGGCGATGCACTTCAATTCCGGCAGCTTTTCGAGCACATTCGCAAGCTTCTTCGGCGCGGAGAGCTCGCTTCTGGCGTCACCCATGTGAAATAAAATCGGCAGATCGCGCGCCATGCAGGCTTTGTAAACCGGCAGCATTTTTTCATCATCGATGGCAAAGCCTTGAAAATCCGAGTGCAGTTTAATGCCGTGCAGGCCGAGCGCCTGAATTTCATTGAGCTCTTTTTCGACGTCCTCAATGTCCCGGTGCCATGCGCCAAGGCCGACGAACTTCGGGTATTTTTCGCATTTGGCCGCGATGAAACGATTGATGGAGCCAACCTGCTCCACTTTTGTCGCAACGGAGCAGACGAGAAATTTATCGAATCCTACGGCGGTGCCCTCTTCGTTTAAGACGTGTGGCAGGCCGACCTCCGCCATGGGAAGATCATAAAAACGGCCAACGTTTTCGGTCGCCTTTTCCGCAATCTTGCCGGGGTAAATGTGGGTGTGCGCGTCGGCGGCACGGTACAAAACGCCGTTATGCTTCACCATGCGCCTTCGCCTCCCTTTCTTTTTTTGAGAACACACAACCACAGAAATCCTGCCGATATAGGTTATAGTCTGCCGAAAGCTGAATGGAGCGCTTATAGCCCTCCTGTTTTTTGAAATCGGACGGCAAGTGCGGCACGCCGTATTCTTCTGCAAGCGCTTCGCCGATCTCATTTAGCTTCTGCGCGTTTTTCAGCGGGCTGATGGACAGCGTTGTCGTGAAAAAATCAAAATGATGCCCTGCGGCATACCTTGCCGCTGCTTCCATGCGCAGCTTGTAGCACGCAAAACAGCGCTCGCCGCCCTCCGGGATGTGCTCAAGCCCGCGCACGGCGGTGAAGAATTCTTCCGGCACGTAAGGCAGATCGACAAGCGCTACTTCCTTGGTGCATGGCATTTCGGAGATAAACCGCTTTAACTCTGCTTCCCTTTTTTGATACTCCGCCTCCGGATAAATATTGGGATTATAAAACAGCACGGTAATTTTAAAATGCGCTGTAAGCTTCTCCAAAACGGCGCTGGAGCACGGCGCACAGCACGCGTGCAAGAGCAAAGTCGGCCGCTTTTCCTCGTGCGTAAAGGTTTCGATGAGTGTATTCAGTTCTTTTGCGTAGTTTCTTTTATTAGCCATGACTTTATTTTATCACCGAAGCCCCGTTTTCGCAAGATATGTATACTCTTTATCACAAATTTCTTACAAATCCGCCGTGTGAATTGACAATATTGCCGTTTCGCGGTAAACTATATGTATCAAATTGTGCTCATACGGCGCATTTCGGTGTTTGTGTGCCGTTTTACAGAAAGGTTTCGTGACATGTTTGATTTTTCTATATTGATTTCCAACCCGCTCATCAACGTCGCTGTTGTTTCGTGGTGTGCGGCACAAATCTTGAAGACCAGCATCCATCTTTTTAAACACGGCGAATTTAAGAAAGAGCGTCTCTCCGGAGCAGGCGGCATGCCAAGCTCCCATTCGGCAGTGACGTGCTCGGTGCTGCTGACCTCTTACCTTATCTACGGCTTTTCCTCCCCGATCTTCGCCATGGCGTTCGTGTTGGCACTCATCGTCATGTACGACGCGACCGGCGTACGCTGGGCGGCGGGTCTGCACGCAAAAGCCATCAACTACATTGTGGAATATTTAGGCGATGAGAACACCAAGGACAAAGACCAACTGAAAGAAATGATCCCGAAGCTGAACGAATCGCTTGGCCATCGCATGATTGAGGTAGTGTGCGGTGCGCTGCTCGGATTTGTGATCTCGCTCATCGGGTACTTCTGCTTCTAAAATTCAATTTGCATGAAAAAACGTTGCACGGAGCTTTCCTGCAGCGTTTTTATTATGGCTCTTTCCTGCGGTTTTGAATGCGGCGTATGAGCAGCGCCGAGCCGCCGACAGCGAGCACGCCCCAGCCAAAGAGGAGCGATGCACGGACAATCCATTTCCCGGCTGCGTTCTCTTGCTTCTCGCCATGAATGTGAAGCTTTGCGTTTCCGCCTTCCCCGCACTGCACGGTAAATGTCATGCTCTCTTCGGCGGTAAGCGTACCGATATAAATCTCGGCAAACCCGAGTGCAGCACTGTCCCCCGAGAAAAGCATCACACTTTGCCCGTTTTGCACACGCAGAAGCTTTACTTCACCTTGGCTTTCTTCTGCCGTGAGATATAACTCAAGCGGCACGGTACATTCGTTTTTGAATACAAGGCTGAGGGGCACGCCGCTTTCGGCTATGACCGTCTTTTCTAAACGGTCTCCGCTGAAAAACACCGGCAGCAAAAACGCCGTGATGAATGCCAGGACCCGAACCGAAAACATGCGCACCCCTCCTCGGCCGCCGGGCGCGCATCACCATACGCGCCGCCTGTAAGAGGGCACCGACGGCCCTTTTTCTTCATGTATATGCGTGCGCGCCGGCGTTATATACGCACGGTACCGCATGACGATCTCCGCATGCCTGCCGAACAGCTTTTCCAAAAGCGTCAGGACGGTCTTTTTCTCTTCGCGATAGTGCTTTCCGTGTTTCATCGTTTTCCTATGCCCTTTCCGTAAATTTTGTGATCTCTACGGATAAAATACCACAACACGGCGAAATATTTTGTCATTCCCATCATGCGGAAATCTTGAACTTTCCACGCATTTGTGGTAAAATAAATCGGTTATTTTGAATTTGTGAAGAAACAGAGGTTATCATCTTGGCCGATTTTAGAAATGAGATTGAAAAACGGCGCACGTTCGCGATTATTTCGCACCCGGACGCCGGTAAAACGACACTGACGGAAAAGTTCCTTCTGTACGGCGGCGCCATTCAGCTGGCCGGTGCGGTCAAGGGCAAAAAGAATGCGCGCCACGCCGTTTCCGACTGGATGGAAATTGAAAAGCAGCGTGGTATCTCCGTCACCTCTTCTGTTATGCAGTTCCAGTATGAGGGCTACTGCATCAATATTCTGGACACCCCGGGCCACCAGGACTTCTCTGAAGACACGTACCGCACGCTGATGGCGGCAGATTCCGCCGTGATGGTCATTGACGCTTCAAAGGGCGTTGAGGCACAGACGAGAAAGCTTTTTAAGGTCTGCGTCATGCGCGATATTCCGATTTTCACGTTCATCAACAAGATGGATCGCGACGCGCAGAGCCCGTATGATCTTTTGGATGAGATCGAAAAAGAGCTCGGCATCGGCACCTACCCGATGAACTGGCCGATCGGCTCCGGTGTGGACTTCAAGGGCGTTTACGACCGCGAAAAATCCGAAATTCTCGCGTTTGAAGGAGACAAAGAGCTGCGCGGTCAACACGAAGTCAAAGCGCACGAGATTGATCTGAACGACGCGGCGCTTGAGACCATTCTCGGCGAAAGCCTGTGCCAGACGCTGCGCGATGACGTAGAGCTTCTGGACGGCGCGGGCTATGAATTCGACCTTGAAAAAGTGCGTCATGGCAAGCTCTCCCCCGTGTTCTTCGGCTCCGCTTTGACAAACTTCGGCGTGGAGCCGTTCCTCGAGAGCTTTCTGCGTATGACGACCTCCCCGCTGCCGCGCCAAACCTCGGAGGGTGTGGTTGACCCGTTCAGCAAGGATTTTTCTGCGTTCGTCTTCAAAATTCAGGCGAACATGAACAAGGCGCACCGCGACCGCATTGCATTCATGCGCATTTGCAGCGGCAAGTTTGAAAAAGGCATGGAGGTCACCCATGTGCAGGGCGGTCGCAAGATCAAGCTTTCGCAGCCGCAGCAGATGATGGCGCAGAGCCGCGAAATCATTGACGAGGCGTATGCGGGCGACATCATCGGTGTGTTTGACCCGGGCATTTTCTCCATCGGCGACACGATCTGCACGGGTAAAAAAGTGCAATTTGAAGGCATTCCAACGTTCGCGCCGGAGTTTTTCTGCCGCGTGCAGCAAAAGGACACGATGAAGCGCAAGCAGTTCGTCAAGGGCACTACACAGATTGCACAGGAAGGCGCCATTCAGATCTTCCAGGAAATTGCCTCCGGCATGGAGGAAGTCATTGTAGGCGTTGTGGGTACACTGCAGTTTGACGTATTCAAGTACCGCATGGAAAACGAGTATAACGTTGAAATTCGCATGGAAACGCTGCCGTACTCACTCATCCGATGGATCGACACGCCGGACGTGGACCTCAAAAAGCTGAACCTCACGTCCGACACAAAAAAGGTGCAGGACATCCGCGGACGTTACCTTTTGCTTTTCTCGAATGAGTGGAGCATCCGCTGGGCGCTGGAGCACAACGAAGGCCTGGAGCTTTCCGAGTTCAGCCGCTAAATTTTATGAAAAGTAACGCTCTGTATGGTTTTTGTGCCGTACAGAGCGTTGTTGTTATGTGTTGCTGCTTGATTTTTGCTTGTGGCTGTCCGCGACGAACTCTTTCGGCGTCATGCCGGTGCAGCGCTTAAAGCGTCCGCAGAACGAGGCGGAATCCGAAAAGCCGCAGGAAAGCGCCGTTTCACTGACAGTATATGTACCCGCCAGCAGCATTTTTTTCGCCGCATTGATGCGCACCTGCATCAAATATTGCTTTGGCGACATGCTTTCGGAAGCGGAGAAAATGCGGTAAAGATACGTGCGGTCTATGCCGATATGCCGCGCGAGGTCGCTGATCTGAATGGGATAGCCGTAGTTGCTTTTGATATAGCCGATGGCCTTATTCACATACTCATGCTCGCGGGTGTACGCGCCGCCGTGTGCGGATTCCTCCAAAACGGACATCGCGCCGTAAAAGCCGCTCATCACTTTAAATAAGCTGCCTTTGTTGAATTCGTCGATCATCTCGTGCATGTAGCGGATAAACTCGTCGCCGTTTTCAAGCTTTGTTGTGTATTGGCTGACAAGGCCCGTGCGGCGCAGGATCTCCAGTACATCAAAGCCGTCGAATGCGACCCACATGTACTCCCACGGGTCTTCGCGATCGGCAATGTAATATGTGCGCTCACCCGGGCGAATGAGGAAGCACTCGTTTGCGTGCAGCGTGTAGGTTTCTTCCCCGACGGTATACGTACCCTTGCCGGAGATGACGTAGTGCAGCAAATACTGATTGCGCACGGCCGGACCCCAGAAATGCCCGCCCTCACATTTTTCGTAACCGCAGTAATACACGGTAACAGAGCCGCCGTTATTCAAATTTTCCGCTCTATGCTTTATGGTGTTCATACCCGTCCCTACCTTTGTAATTCCCAATTCAGTATAGCACACTTAAACACAAAATACAACAAAATCACAACGAAAAGAAACAAAAAATATAGAATCTGCACACTATGCACCGTATAATGAATACAAGAATCGTTTTTATGGAAGGAGTTACAAATTATGCCAAAAATTACATTCATGGGCGCGGGCAGCACCGTTTTCGCACGCAATGTGCTCGGCGACTGCATGTGCACGCCCTCTCTGTGTGAGAGCGAGATCGCGCTCTATGATATCGATGCCGAGCGTTTGGAAGAGTCTTACATCATTCTCAGCGCTATCAACAAGAATACGAACGGCGGCAAGGCGACACTGAAGACCTATTGCGGCGTTGAGAACCGCAAAGAAGCGCTGCGCGGCGCGGACTTCGTCGTAAACGCCATTCAGGTCGGCTTCTACGACCCGTGCACAATCATCGATTTCGAGGTGCCGAAGAAGTACGGTCTGCGCCAGACGATTGCCGATACGATGGGCATTGGCGGCATCATGCGTGCACTGCGCACCATTCCTGTTTTGGAAGATTTTTCCCGCGACATGGAAGAAGTTTGCCCGAACGCATGGTTCCTCAATTACACAAACCCGATGGCAATGCTTTCCGGCTACATGCAGCGCTACACGAACGTAAAGACCGTCGGCCTCTGCCACAGCGTGCAGGTCTGCTCTAAGGAGCTCCTAAAGGCCCTTGGCATGGAAGATAAGGTTGAAGGCCGCCGCGAGCTCATCGCCGGCATCAACCACATGGGCTGGCTTTTGAAGATTGAAGACAAGGACGGCAACGACCTCTACCCCGAGATCAAGCGCCGCGCCGCAGAAAAGAATGCGACCGAAAAGCACAAAGATATGGTGCGCTATGAGTACATTCGCCGCCTCGGCTACTACTGCACCGAATCCAGCGAGCATAATGCGGAATACAATCCGCTCTTCATCAAGTCCCGTTACCCGGAGCTCATTGAACAGTTCAACATTCCGCTGGACGAATACCCGCGCCGCTGCATCAACCAGATCAAGGGCTGGAAGGAAGAAAAAGAAAGCATTTTGAAGGACGGCAAAGTGGAGCACACCCGTTCCAGCGAATATGCCTCCTACATTATGGAAGCTATGGTCACCGGCAACCCGTATAAGATCGGCGGCAACGTACTGAACACCGGCCTTATCGATAACCTGCCCGCCGATGCGTGCGTTGAGGTACCGTGCCTTGTGGACAAGATGGGCGTAAATCCGTGCCACGTTGGCCGCCTGCCGGTACAGCTTGCCGCAATGAACATGACAAACATCAACGCACAGCTGATGACAATCGAAGCGGCACGCACCAGAAAGCGCGAGGACATCTACCGCGCCGCTATGCTGGATCCGCACACCGCAGCCGAGCTTTCCATCGACGACATCGTGAAGATGTGCGACGACCTCATCGAGGCACACGGCGATTACATGGCGATGTACAAATAACTCAGCGTTTTCCTCCATTGATACTTCTATAGAAATACACCCGCAGGAACGAACCACCTGCGGGTGTATTGCTTTCTAACCAATTTCACTCGCCGTCTTCCCCGCTGCTTTCCGCGCTGACGAGGATGCCCACAACGGCGCCGTGTGCAAGCGCGTCGCCGGGGCTGTCGGACTGATAACCGATGACGCAGCCAACCTTCACATAATCGTTGACTTCGGCGACCTGCACCGGCTCGAAACCTAGGGCTTTTAAAGCCGTTACGGCTTCGTCGGCAGTCATGCCTTCGATATCCGGCAGCGTACGCAGCTGCGGGCCTTTGCATACAGCAATCTTTACCGTGCTGCCGGCCTTAATGATCTCACCCGCGAGCGGAGATTGCCCGGTGATTTGCCCCTCCGGCAATGTATCGCTGAATGTTTCCTTGGAAATTTCAAGCTCGAATTTATATTTTTTGTCCTTTTCTGTTAAGGAGAGCAGCTTGTCGTAATCCATGCCAACGAGGTTCGGCACCTCAAGCGTTTGCTTTTCTTCGACAGCGCCCGGACCTTTGATGAACGCAACGATGCTTTGCGGCGAGAATGGGCTGTCTTTGAACCACACGCTCGTCACGGCAAAGATGACGACGAGTGTAAACACGAATGACGCGACAAGCCACAGGAAAGCAGGCACGCGACGCTTGCTCGGCGTGCGGCCGGAACCGCTCGGCAGCGAGCGCACCGTTTCGGTCTCGACGAATTTTTCCACAACGGTCGGCTCAGCGGCAAGCTCTGCGGAAAAGCGCGAGAAGCTTGACGTGCGGCGAGAGGGATCAACCTGTAGGCCGTTTGCAATAGCCGGAATAACCTGCTCCGGCAGCTGCTTTAGGATATTTTTGGAGATCATCAGGCGCGGGTCCTGCTTGCGCTTCGGCGCTTCCATGGGCGCGGCGCCCGTGAGCGCAAACAACAACGATGCGCACAGGCCGTAAACGTCCGTGACCTCATCACAGATTTTCGTTTTGGAGTACTGCTCCAGCGCCCAGCAGCCGGGGAAAATATCCTCAATGAGGTCGGTGCCGGCACGGCGCACAGACTGTATGTCAAAGCCCGTAACGATCATTTTATCGTCTTTTGTGATGCGCAGCGTGTTCGGCGAGATACCGAGGTGCTCGACATTCTGCGCATGAATGGCGCCGAGCGTGTGAATGACCGGGTAAAAGAATTGTTCGCACTGCGCCCAGCTTAGAACGCCGTGCTCCTCCACGTACTGTCGCAGGGAAACGGACTCTGTGAACGAGAACACGATGTACTGCGTGTTGTTCTGCGAAAACGTATCGATGGCGCGCTGAATGTGTTTTGTATCGGAAACACGCAGAAGCTTCTGCGCATAGCGCTCGAACTCGCTTAAATAGTCGCTGAACTTGAGTTCTGCCCCGCTGACCGGCAGTACGGACGCGCCGGTCTCGCCGCGCACAGCGATGGTATGCGGATAAAACTCACGCACCTCTACCTTCTGCGCCGTTTTGGCTTCCAACGCGGCGTATGTAATGCCCGCGCCGTTGACGTGCACGGCCTGTCCCACAAGGTATTTTTCGCCGAGCAATGTGCCGTACGGCAGCGCGTTTTTCACCTGATCGCCGTTGTGCCAGCCGCAGTGCGGACAGGTATTGCTGCTGTCCTCCATTGCTTCAAAGCATCTCATGCAATATAATTTGTTCTCTCCCATGCGCTCAGCTTCCTCTCGATCTCCGCTTCGGAATGCGGTGCATTTTTATACAACATCCCCGAAAAATTCTTTTCACTGAACACAGTATACCACATTTTGCCTGTGCTTTCAAGGTGTGTACGCACCCGAAAGCGCGAAGAAACTGTCGGAAAGCTGCAAGGGCCGCAATTTTAATAAAGTTGTAAGGAAAATTTTGCTTTTCTTTTCCGGCATATATTCGGGCAAAAAAAAGAACGCTCCAGTCATAGGAGCGTTCTCTGTAATTCGATTTAAGCTGAAATTAAGCCTTGTCGACGGAACCGAAGAGCTCCATCTTTTCCTTAACGGTAGCCTTAATCGCCTCAAAGCCCGGAGCGAGGAGCTTTCTCGGGTCGAAGCCCTTGCCCTCGAGGTCCTTGCCTGCTTCGATGTACTTTCTCGTAGCATCTGCGAAGGAGAGCTGGCACTCGGTGTTGACGTTGATTTTGGAAACGCCAAGGGAGATTGCTTCCTTGATCATGTCGGCCGGGATGCCCGTACCGCCATGGAGAACGAGCGGCATGGTGCCGGTGAGCTTCTGAATCTCAGCGAGAACGTCGAAGTTCAGGCCCTTCCAGTTTGCCGGGTACTTGCCGTGGATGTTGCCGATGCCTGCTGCGAGCATGTCGACGCCGAGGTCTGCAATCATTTTGCATTCCTTCGGGTCTGCAACTTCGCCGCCGCCGATAACGCCGTCTTCCTCGCCGCCGATTGCGCCGACCTCAGCCTCAACGGAGATGCCCTTTGCATGAGCGATGCCGATGAGTTCGGTGGTCTTTGCGATGTTCTCTTCGATCGGATAGTGGGAACCGTCGAACATGATGGAAGAGAAGCCTGCTTCGATGCAAGCCTTAGCGCCTTCGTAGGAGCCGTGGTCGAGGTGCAGAGCAACCGGAACCGTGATCTTCAGGGTCTCCAGCATGCCGTTTACCATGCCAACTACGGTGTTGTAGCCGCACATGTACTTACCTGCGCCCTCGGAAACACCGAGGATGACCGGGGAGTTGTTCTCCTGAGCCGTGAGCAGGATAGCCTTTGTCCATTCGAGGTTATTGATGTTGAACTGACCGACAGCGTATTTGCCTGCCTTAGCCTTGTCCAGCATTTCCTTTGCAGATACTAACATAAATTCAGCCTCCATGATCCATGAAAGGATTTTTATTTCTTTGTATATTATAGAATATACGGCGCAAAAAATCAACCCTATTTGAAAATATCGGGCTGTTTCGCGTTATTTTACAAAAAAAGTAAGACCTTTTCGCGATTTCTTACGACAAGGTCTTACAAAATACCGTTTATGTTCAGTTATCGGAAGACTTGCGCTGGAGCAGGACGGCGGCGATGATGATCGCGCCCTTGAAGGCTTCGCGCAGGAACGGCGGAACGCCGAGGAGATTGAGGAGGTTGTTCATAACGGCGATGATGAGCATACCGAATACAGTACCGACAACGGAGCCCTTGCCGCCGGACATGCTGGTGCCGCCGACGATGACCGCCGCGATGGAATCGAGCTCATAGCCGCTGCCGGCGTTTGCCGGGTCCATAGCGCCGATGCGGGAGACCTGCAATACGGCCGCGATAGCGACAACCGCGCCCATCAGCGCATATACGCCGAGCTTTACACGATTGACGTTGATGCCGGAAAGACGGGACGTCTTCTCGTTGGAGCCGACCGCGAACACGTGGCGGCCGAACACGGTCTTCTTAGAGACGATGTACAGCACGAGCGCGATGAGGAGCCAATAGAGGATCGGCATAAACATCTGGCCGCCGACCTTCACACGGGCGATCTGCTGGAAACCCGTCGGAACCTTCGGCGAACTGGACTGCATGAACTGCTGCGTCACGCTGCGCAGGATCTTCATGGCACCGAGCGTTGCGATGAACGGCGGAATCCTGCCCGCAGTGACCATGAGGCCGTTGAGGCCGCCGAAAATGATGCCGGCCGCGACGGAAATCAGAATGGCAACTATGTACGCAGGTGCGCCGGTAAGGCCGATCGCGCCGAGCCAGCCGCCGTTTGCGGCGTCGATGAGCGTCATGGTAATGGCGCCGACCGCGACGAGCGTGGAGCCGACGGCAAGATCAATGCCGCCGGAGATAATGACGAACGTCATGCCGAGCGCGATAATACCGACGCTGGAGTTGTTACGGAGAATGTTCATCCAGTTGTTAATCCATGCGCCGAACCATTCGCCGAAACTTGCGTAATCAAAGCCGAGCGCGAGCGTCTGCAGAATGACCATGACGATCAGTGCAATGCCTGTGGAAAACAGCGCATTATTCTTCCAATTATCACGGAACCATGCGCCAAAGCCCTTTTTGTTTGTTTTTTCGTTCATTATACCTGTCCCCCTGTTGCAAGGCGCATGATGGCCTGCTCATTCATTTCATCGCCGACAAGCTCGCCCTGCACGCTGCCGTGGAACATCACGACGGTGCGGTCGCACACGCGGATAATCTCCTGGGCCTCGCTGGAAAGCACAATAACGGCGACGCCCGCCTCTGCGAGCTTCAGGATAATATCGTAGATTTCCTCCTTAGCACCTACGTCCACGCCCTGTGTGGGGTTATCGAACACAAGCACCTTTGGGTTTGCATCCAGCCACTTTGCCAGCACCACCTTCTGCTGGTTGCCGCCGGAAAGGCTGCCGATGAGATCTCTTGCGGAGCCGAGCTTGATGTGCAGCTCTTTTTCGAAATCATCAAAATCCTTTTCAATCTTCTTCGAGTGCAAAAAGCCCATCTTGCTGTCTCTGGGCCATGTGACGACCGTGCCGTTTTCAAGAATACTCATATCCTTGATGATGCCGTTTTCCTTGCGGTTGCGCGGCACATAGCCGACGCCGGCCTTGAGCGCCTGCCCCGTAGTGCGGATATGCACGGGCTTGCCCTCTATTTCTACTGTGCCGGAAGCTCCGTGTATTGCGCCGAAAACCGCCTGAAACAGCTCACTTCTGCCGTCGCCCAAAAGGCCCGTGAAACCGAGCACCTCGCCGGCGTGCACTTCAAAGCTGACGTTTCTGAAATGCGGCTCCAACGTCATACCCTTGCCGCTTAAAATAACATTACCAATCTTTTTCTCACGGCGGAGCGACTGTGTGCGCACATCGTGGCCGACCATGTCGCGCGCCAGCATATCGACAGAGGTCTCCGAGACAAGGCCGGAGGAAACCATATTGCCGTCTCGCAGCACTGTGTAGCGTGTGCAGATCTCCATGACCTCGCGCAGCTTGTGAGAAATGAACACAATGCCTACGCCGCTCTTTCTCAGCGTATTCATCATATCAAACACACGGCGAATTTCCGGCTCCGTAAGCGAAGTGGTCGGCTCGTCCATGATGATGATGGAAGCCTCCATCAAAAGTGCGCGGGCAATCTCGACAATCTGCTTATAGGAAGCATCGAGGTCGCGCACCATGATACGCGGGTCGAGGTCAAGGTCCATTTTTTTGAAAACTTCGTTCGTTTTCGCAATCATCGCGGCGGAATCCAGAAAACGGTTCTTCTTCCGCAGCTCGTGGCCGATAAACATATTCTCGTAAATGGCAAGATCATTTACAAGGTTTAATTCCTGATGGATAAAAGCAATGCCATGCTTCAGGGAATCCGCCGGCGTTTGAAACGCAACGCGCTTGCCGTCCAATAGGATCTGACCCTGATCCGCATGATGGACGCCGCCGAGAATATTCATCAAGGTAGATTTTCCGGCGCCGTTTTCACCGAGCAGTGCGCAGATCTCGCCGCCGTTTAAGGTAAACGAAACGTCCCGCAGAACATCGTTTGCACCGAAGGATTTGTAGATCCCCTTCATTTCAAGTGTCATACATACACTTTCCTTTCTGTATGGCGTACAAATAGGAGATCTGCCGCCCATAAAAGACGGCTATCCCCTTTTAACAAAAAAGGCTGCTGCTTGCGCAACAGCCCCTTTGCAGAACTTTTAAATTAGTAAACGGTGTTCTCCGGGTCGAGGTACTCGTCAACGTTGTCTCTGTCAACAACTGTCGTCGAGATAATCTTGACCGGCTCTACGTCCTTGCCTGCGAGAACGTCAAGCGCCATATCAACAGCGTCCTTAACCATCAGCGGGCTGTAAAGAGAAGACTCAATCCAAATGTTCTCGTTTTCCTTCATCATGTTGAAGTACTCCTGGCAGCCGCCGCCACCGGTGATGACCTTAATGTCGTCACGGTTTGCTTCGGAAATAGCCTGCAGAACACCGATGGAAGTCTCGTCGTCCATGGAGTAAACAGCGTCGATGTGATCGTTGCTGGTGAGGATGTCGGCGAAGTCAGCCTGACCGGCTTCACGGGTGAACTGCGTAGCATACTCAACAATCTCCATATCCGGCGCAATCTCCTTGATGGTATCCATGAAGCCCTTCTTACGGAGCTCTGCAACGGAACCGGAGGTCGGAACGTCGAGAACGACGACTTTGCCGGTGGTGCCGATTTTATCGACAATGTACTTAGCGCCTTCAACGCCCATGGATTCGTTATCGCCGGATACACGGTAAACGCCGTCCGCTGCGATCTCGATATCGAAGTTTACAACAACGATTCCCTCATCGATTGCTTCCTGAATCGGCACTTCCATGCCTTCCCACTGCGGGAAAGCAACGATAGCTTCTGCGCCCCAGGACTTGAGGTCGTCGATCTGAGAAGTCATTTCCTCAGCGTTGTTGCTGGTGTAGAGCTTGTAGTCGACGGTGTCGCTCAGCTCTTTGCAGCGCTGCTCAGCGTAATATGCAACGCCTGCGACCCAACCGTGGGTAACAGCCGGTGCAAGAATGCCGATCTTGGTCTTTTCCGTGGAAGTGCTTTCCTCGGAAGACGCGGAAGACTCGGATGCTTCTGCAGAGGATTCAGAGCTGACAGCACTGGATTCCTCAGAGGCAGAGCTTGTGGAAGAGGTTCCGTTGCCTGCGCATGCTGCGAAGGTGACGCAGAGAAGCGCGAGCGCCAGAACAATGCTCAATACCTTTTTCATGTGTGTTTCCTCCTGTATCTGCGATCTGCCGCAGATGATCTGAAATATTTTGAGACGTTGTGAATAAACTGTAAACGCCTCATACACTGGGTATTTTACTCTTTGTTGTATACTTTGTCAATGATATTTCATGAAAATTTTACGTTTTTGAGCGGTTTTCTTTACAAGCGGCATTCTCCCTGCCCTATCCACTTGATTTTCTGCTTTGCGGTGTGATAGAATATTTGGGAATATGGGGCGGGTTTGCGCTTTGCAGCTTTTTAACGCCTCGCTCTACTCATCGTTCGGGAACTTCCTAATTGGGTTCCCCGAGCAAAGCAGTCCACCGGACTGTTTTGCTTCCCTTCCTGATTTTGGGATAGGCAAAAAGATTTCGTCGTCTGCGGACAGCGATTTAGGGCGCTGCTCTAAAAAACCGCAACCGAACGCGTGCGTTCGGTTTAAGCTTCTTGAAAAAGCTTGCGCAAAACTTTGTGCGTTCGTTTTACTTTAGCTTAGATAGCTTCAATATTAAATAATTGAAAGTGTGTTTTTATGGCAAACATCATCTCCATCACGTCCTTTTCCGCGCCGGAGCTGGACGTTTTTGCGCGGCTTACGGAAAACCAGCTTGTCAACCGCGCCGACCCCGCAAACGCAATGTTCATTGCGGAAAGCCCGCTCGTTATCGGCCGCGCCTTAGACGGCGGCTGCGTGCCGCTCTCTTTTTTAATGGAAACGAAGCATGTGGAGGGCAAGGCTGCGGAAATTCTATCTCGCTGTCCCGAAGACATTCCCGTTTACACGGCGGAGTTGGACGTTTTAACACAACTGACGGGCTTTAAGTTAACCCGCGGCATGCTCTGTGCGATGCGCCGCCCGGCTTTGAAAAGTGTTGCGGAAGTTTGCACAAATGCGCGCCGCATTGCCGTGCTCGAAAATGTGATGAATCCCACGAACATCGGCGCAATCTTCCGCAGTGCGGCGGCGCTCGGCATGGACGCGGTTTTATTGACCGCCGCCGGCAGCGACCCGCTGTATCGCCGCGCGAGCCGCGTGAGCATGGGCACGGTATTTCAGGTGCCGTGGACGTATCTGCCCGAAGACGTTTCGTGGCAGGATACGCTGCACGGTCTCGGCTTTAAGACGGTCGCCATGGCGCTGCGCGACGACACGCTTCCCCTCTCTGACCCGCGTTTGGAGAAAGAGCCGAAGCTCGCCGTTGTGCTTGGCACCGAGGGTGACGGCCTTGCAAACACGACGATCGAGCATTGCGATTACACGGTGAAGATTCCCATGTCGCACGGTGTAGACTCGCTGAACGTTGCCGCCGCAAGCGCCGTGGCGTTTTATCAACTCGGCACACTGCACAACAATGTATGAGAAAAGGGCGCTGCCCACCGGGGCAACGTCCTTTGTTACCACTTTTCAAAATGCACGCGGTTTTCTTCGTAGCGGCTTTCACGCGGCTCTTTATTCTCTTTCGCGGGATAGCCGAGTGCAAGAACGGAATGCGGCACGATGGTCTCCGGCAGGTTAAACAGTGCGGCTTGCTTTTCAACACGGTCCATCTGCGGCCATGTGCCGAGCCACACAGAGCCGAGGCCGAGTGCATCGGCGCAAAGCGTCATATTCTGCGCGGCAATGGCGCCGTCGATGACCCAATAGTCTTTCGCGGGTGGGAATGCACGCTCGAGATCGCCGCAGATCAGAATGGCGGCCGCAGCCTTTTTCAGCGGCTGTGCCGGTCTACCGTTCGCCTCTGCCATTTCAAGCAGCTTTTCGCGGTCGGTGACGACGATGAACGACCAATCGCGCGCATTCACGCAGCAAGGACCGCTCATACCGGCCTCTAAAATCCGGTGCAGCTTCTCTTCTTCAATGGGCTGTGCGGTAAAATCCCGCACGCTTCTGCGATTAAAAAGGTTTTGCAAAGCATCCATACGGGCACGCTCCTTTATGTTTTTCGAAGTCGTTTTAATTTTACCGTTATTCTACCACACAAAGGAAAAGGTTACAAGTGAAACTTTTCTGAGATTCTAAAAGCACTGAAGCACCGTTATACTGGAACTTCATTGCTTTATTTTTGATTTATCGCAACGCGCTGCGGTATTCAGCGGGCGTCATGTGCTTTACTTTTTTGAACGCCGCCGCAAACTTACTGGCGCTGTCGTATCCGACCTGTGCGGCAATCTCGGCAATGTTCCGGCGTTTTTCACGCAACAAAATTTCCGCCGCGTAATTCATGCGGTAATCGGTGAGCCACGCGCCGATGGATGTGCCGTACGCCGCCTTAAAGCAGGTCTTCATCGGCGTCAGCGCAAAATCGAACCGTGCAGAAAGCTCTTCCTGCGTGAAGTTTTCGGAGATATGTTCGGCGAGAAAATCGCGCACGGCCTTGGTTTTTTCAAGCTGCGTCTTATAAAAGTACGGATGCGCCGCGTTTTCCTTCGGCGGCGTCATGCTGTCGAGCGCGAGCAGCAGCTCCAGTATTTTGATCTGAAAATAGGAAATACGTGCTTTTTCCGGCACGCGGTACATTTCCTCAAAGATGTGCGCGACCCGCTCCGTGCACGCAATGACCTTAGGCATTTCGTTCAGCGCAAAGCGGCGCAAAATCGCCGCCGGGGTAACGGAAAAGCCCGCCATGACGTTCGGCAGGGAACGCGAGGCCTGCTCCGGGTCGAGCGTGACCATAAGTCCATGGTAATGGCCAGAAGGCAAGTCTAGCTTCTGCGAGCATGACGCGCCGTTTTCAAGCTTCATCTCACCGGCGCTCACATAGGAAAAAGCGCCTTCTCCCAACGCGTAGGCCATGCGCCCTTCGCGGCAGTGCTCGATCGTGAGCCGCATACGGTCGTCGGTCTTTCCGCATACGCAGTGCGTCATGTGCAGATCTCGAAACCGAAGCTCCACACCCGGAAAAATGGTATAGCATGTCACAGTGCCCTCGCCCGTCTCGTTGCGCAGCTGCCACACGGCACAGCCGTCACTTTCCGCAAGCAGCATCGTGTTTTGCTCTTCTTGTTGTATCGCGTCACGCATGATACGCGCCCCCTAACATTATGTTCTGACTGCGGGACAAGAGGCCGTTGCCCGCGTGCGGCATTGTATTAAAAGTTAGCAACTTCTAACTTGAATTCAAAAATAGAAGTGAAATTTTCGCTCTATTTGGTCTTTTCGCCCTATTTCCTCGCTAATGATCTTTTATGTATCGCCAAAACAGAATTTCTCGGTTCACGGTTGACTTCTGCTTTAATTTCGTGTATGCTATATTCGGAAGTTAGCTAAAACTAACTTATTCGATTTCAGTGTATACGGAGGATACATATGGAAACATTTTACGGCATATTGATTCCGTTTCTTGGCACCTCGCTCGGCGCAGCGTGCGTGTTCTTCATGAAAAAATCGCTCAGCGATCGCGTACAGCGCAGCCTGACCGGCTTTGCGGCAGGCGTAATGGTGGCGGCTTCGGTATGGAGCTTATTAATCCCCGCCATAGAGCAATCCGCAGCGCTCGGCAAGCTCTCGTTTCTGCCGGCAGCGGTCGGGTTTTGGGCAGGCGTTTTGTTCCTGCTTTTGCTTGACCACACCATCCCCCACCTGCACCGCAGCAGCGAACAGGCGGAAGGCCCGAAAAGCCGACTGCACCGCACCACAATGATGATGCTTGCCGTCACGCTGCACAATATTCCGGAGGGTATGGCCGTAGGCGTGGTGTACGCCGGGTACCTTTCCGGCAGCGCACAGATCACCGCCGCAGGCGCACTTGCACTTTCGCTCGGCATTGCCATTCAAAATTTTCCCGAAGGCGCCATCATCTCCATGCCGTTGCACGCTGAAGGCATGAAAAAGTCGCGTGCGTTTTTGGACGGCGTGCTTTCCGGCGCGGTGGAACCCATCGGTGCCGTGCTGACCATTTTGGCCGCCCAGCTCATTGTGCCGGCGCTGCCGTACCTTTTGAGCTTCGCCGCCGGAGCAATGCTGTACGTCGTCGTAGAGGAGCTTATCCCCGAAATGTCACAGGGCACGCACTCCAACATCGGCACGGTGTTTTTTGCCGTGGGCTTTACCGCCATGATGATCTTAGACGTTGCACTTGGGTGAACGGTGTGAATGCCATTTTAAACGCTTTGCTCTTTTCAGCCTTAACGACTCCGTTTCATCGCGCAAAAAGTTAGTTTGTTCTAACCCTCAAATCTATTATAGCGCGCCATTCAAAAAAAATCAAGGGCATACCGAAAAAGCATTTCATCTTTAATGCGGTATGCCCTGTTTCGATCTCCTCGGTTTTTTCAAAAGTTCCGCATATAGCAAAAATTCCTGACTTTCCGAAGAAAATCAGGACTTTGGTGGAGCAGGGGTGCTCAAGGATGAACACCCCTCCAAAGCTCCGGTTTCGCCTTCAAATGCCGTTTCTATATCATCCAGCGGGATATTGTCAATGCTCAACGGCTTCTTGCTGACGTTGATAATTAGGGTGAAATGATCGTCATACAAGTAGATGGATTGAACGAATATATTGATAATCGCTCTGCGCTTATTAAAATTATCAAACGGCATTTCGCACACATAATTAAGAAAGGCTAAAATCTGTGCCTCCGGCAGCGTGATCTTCTTATTTTCCTCAATAGCGAGCTGCGCCTCCAACTCTGCCTTTTCCGCCATGCGCTTGTTGAGCCGTTCCGTCAGCATCACCACAGCCGCAGAGGAGGAGGCCGTTCATCTCGGCATCGCCGCCGGGGATCCTGTGTTCTGGATCGGCAGCATCACGCAAACGCCGGAGGGCGTTCCTGTGGAATATTGCCGCACCGTGGCAAGAGCGGACAAGGTGGAGCTGGTCAGCGTTCTCCACCGCGGAGAAAGCGAGGCATCCGATCATGCGTGAAATCAGCTATAAATCCCCGCTTTATATCCAGCTGCGCGAGGTGATCCGCAGTAAGATCGAAGAAGAAGAATACTTGCCCGGCACAGCCATACCCTCGGAAAATCAGCTGATGGAGACCTATGGGCTCAACCGGGTGTCCGTTCGCAGTGCGCTGGCGGCGCTGGAGTTTGTGGGACTTTTGAAAAGCGTGAAGGGAAAAGGGGTTTTTGTAGCGGGGCCCAAGGCCAAGCGAAATATGGATACGCTGGGCGGTTTTCACAACACCATGCGCCAGAGCGGCGGAAACACCGCCACACGGATTCTCAGCAAGACGCTGCGTCAGGCAGGCCCCTATTATGCCCGCCTGCTGGAGATTTCCCCCGAGAGCACCATCTGGTTTATTCGCCGGGTAGAAAATACGGCGGGCGAGCCGGTGGCGCTGGAGGAGCTTTACATTTCCTACAGTGTGGTGCCCGGTCTGGAGGAGGTGGATATAAAGCTGTTCTCCATCTATGACATCTATCAGTGGAACGGCATCGCGCTGGGAGAGGGACATCAGACGCTGCGCATCACCCGGCTGCCGCCTATGCTGGCCAAGCACATGGACGTGCCGCCGGAGCAGGCGGTAATGGAGCTTTCATGCACCACCCGGGATCGGGGCGGCCGGGTGGTGGAGTTTTCCCGCAGCTATGTGCGCAACGATAAGGCGGAGTTTGTCGTCCACTTCCGTCACACAAATCCATAATTGGTATAACTTTTAATATTACAACTATCAATACAGACGGATAAAATGCGTTATCCGCCTGTATTTTTACCATTTGTTGTTATTTTAACCAAAATTGCCGGGGCTGATTTTAGTCGAAACATAGAATTCACGCTTTTTGCCGCAAAAACCGATTATCATCTTGTAATTGGTATAAGTTGATACTATACTTATCACATCAGGGCAACACAACGAAAAAAGGTTGAGAGGTGGGCCGCTTGTCCGATTCCATCGTATCGCTGCGCCATGTGGAAAAATGGTATGGTAACAACCACGTGGTAAAAGACATGAATCTTGAAATTCATGAAGGCGAATTTCTGACATTACTGGGGCCGTCCGGCTGCGGAAAAACCACAACGCTCCTGCCTTTAATTTCGATTACAAGACCAACGTCTTCTTCCAGAAGGACGTGGGCGACGTGCTGACCATCTACGATAAATACTATCAAATGCTGAAGGTGGGTTAATCCATCGCTGCAAAAATGGAGGGATATCCTTGGTTAAGTTTGATGAACAAAAACAAATCGACAGCGTAAACGGTGCTTTGGCATTGCGGCCGCAAATCGAAGAGCTGATCGACCGTCTGCTGGCAGAGGGCGTGAAAAACCTCTGCTGGCTGGGCATCGGCGGCACATGGGCCAGCTGTATGCAGGTGGTATGCTATCTCAAGGAGCACACCGACATGGATACCTTCGCCACCAACGCCGCAGAGTATTGCACCACAGGCGATAAGCGTGTGGGCGCGGGAACCCTTGTGGTTCTCTCCTCTGTGAGCGGCACCACCACGGAGATTGTGGATGCGGTTCGTCTGGCCCAGAGCCACGGCGCAAAGGTGCTGGGGTTCATTGACAAGCCGGATGCTGAGCTGGCCACTCTGGTGGATTACTGCATCAGCTACAAGGGCAATGAACAGCTGAAGTTCTTTATGGTGGCGGACTGCTTCCTGCGCCGTCAGGGCAACTTCCCCGACTATGACACCTATTATGCCCAGATGGACGCCTATCTGGCCAAGGATCTGGTGGAGATCGAGAAGATTGCCGATCCCTTTGCGGAGGACTTTGCCCGCAAGCATCTGGAGGACAAGTTCCACTACTTCGTGGGCGCCGGCTGCCTGTATGGCGCCACCTATTCCTACGCCATGTGCTACTGGGAAGAGATGCACTGGATTCGGACGAAGTCCATCCACAGTGCCGAGTTCTTCCACGGTATGCTGGAAATCGTGGACAAGGATACGCCGGTCACGGTCTTTGTGGGCGAGGATGCCCAGCGGCCCCTGGGCCTGCGTGTGGCGAAGTTCCTGCCGCGGATTTGCGAGAACTTCACCATTATCGACACCCATGATTATCCGCTGGAGGGTATCGATGAGAAGTACCGCGGACGGATGTGCTATGCCATTATGCACGCGGTAACCAATCGCATCGACGCCCATGTGGAAGCCATCAGCGGCCACGACATGGCCATTCGTCGGTACTACCGGAAGTTAGCGTATTAAGTGAAAAAGGGCGGGTTCCCCCGCCCTTTTTTTCAGAGGTTTGCTTATGAAATTTGGGATGTTTACCAGCGGTTATCAGCGTCTGCCGCTGGAAAAATGCTTTACAGACGCTGCGCAACTGGGGTATGATTACATAGAGCTTTGGGGCGGCTATCCCCACGCCTTTGCCCCGGATGTGATAGAGGACTATCGGGAGATCCGCCGCTTGCAGGAGCATTACGGCATTCCCGTGCCTGTCTATACGCCGGAGCACAATGCCTATCCCTATAACTATATGCTGGGGACGGAAAAGCAGTGGCGCAATTGTATGGCGTATCTGGAGGTGTCTGTCCGTGCCGCCGGGCTGATCGGCGCCGGGCAAATGCTGATTTCCGTGGGACACGGCGGCGAGTGCCCGGTGGAATTGCGCCGCGCACGGCTGCGCCGCTCTGTGGAGCATCTTGCCCGCGTTGCCGAACGGGAGCATGTTGTCCTTCTGCTGGAAACGCTGTCCCCTCTGGAGAGCAACACCTGCACACGGCTTCATGAGCTCAAGGAACTGCTGGAGGCGGTGGACTCGCCGTGGCTGATGGGGATGTGCGATGTGGTGCCGCCGGTATTGCAGGGCGAGGACCCGGTGGACTATTGCCGCCATCTGGGAAGCAGAATGGCCCATTTGCATCTGGTGGACTGCGATGGCGTGACGGAAACCCATCTGATCCCCGGAGACGGTGTATTGAACCTGAAACAGATTGTCAGCGACTTCCGGCAGGCGGGCTATGACGGCCGCGCCACGCTGGAGCTGGTGACTCACTATATGGACGATCCTACCGGCGCCGCAGGACTGGCGCTGCAAAGAGCAAAGGAGTTATTATGATAAAAATTGCGTGCGCAGGCGACAACTGTGTGGATTATTATGACAACACCGGCGAGAGCTTTCCCGGCGGAAATCCGGTCAATGTTTCGGTGTATGTAAGGCGTTTGGGCGGCCAGTCCGCCTATCTGGGCGCGGTGGGTACGGATGATTTTGGAAAACAGATGTGCGCCGCGCTGCAAGAGAAGGGCGTAGACGTCAGCCATGTGCAGATTCTGCCCGGCAAAACTGCCTTCACCCATGTAGAGCGCATCAATGGTGAGCGGGTATTCGGCGATTATGATGAGGGCGTCATGGCGGATTTCAGACTCCGGCAGGCGGATTTTGACTTCCTCAAGGGATACAATCTGCTGGTCACCGGACTGTGGGGGCATACGGAAAGTCAACTGGCCGACGTTCGCGCCATGGGGATCCCCGTGGCCTTTGACGGGGCCGAGCGCCCGCTGGATGAGGCGGGCAGGATCGCGCTGCCCCATGTGAACGTGGCGTTTTTCTCAGATGACGCCTCCGATGAGGAAAGCCTCAAGGCGCGGATTCTGGAGATAGCGGCGCTGGGCCCCCAGATCGTGGTGGCCACCCGAGGCGGAAAAGGGAGCCTTGCCTATGACGGCGAAAGCTTCTATCCGGGCCAGATCGTTCCATGCTCCGTGGTGGATACCATGGGCGCGGGGGACAGCTTTATTGCCGGATTCCTGATGGCGTGGCTGAAAGAGGAGTCGATCCCGGCCTGCATGCGTGCCGGAGCGGAAAATGCAGCCGTAACGCTGGGCTATCCCGGCGCGTGGTGATAATAAAGGAGCGAATCAACACGAAAGAACTGCTGAAGTCTTTGCAGGAGCTGCTGGCCATTGAATCGGTGGCCCGGTGGAATCAGGAAAAGCTCTTCGGAAACGGCGTGGCCCAAGCGCTGGATTACACGCTTTCCCTTTGCCAACGTATGGGCTTTCATACAAAGAACGCCGACGGGCTGTACAGCTATGCGGAAATCGGCGAGGGTGCGGAGATCATCGGCTGCCTTGGCCATCTGGACGTGGTCCCCGCGGGAGATGGCTGGCATTATCCGCCTTATGCCGGAACCATAGACGGCGGACGGCTGTACGGCCGCGGCACAATCGACGACAAGGGGCCCACCCTGATCGCGCTTTTCGCGGCCCATGATGTGGCGCAGGCGTATGAACGCGCCGGAAAGCCCATGCCCCGCCGCATCCGCTTTATCTTCGGACAGACGGAGGAATCCGGCCCTTGGGATGATATGGCGGCCTATGTGGCCCATGAAGAGCCTGTTCGCTTTGGCTTCACACCGGATGCGGATTTCCCCGCCATCTACTGTGAAAAGGGGATTTTGCGCCTTCATCTGACCATGCCGCTGACCGACTCCGGTATTCTGGACGCCAAAGGCGGCACGGTGGTGAACATGGTGCCGGATGCCTGCACGGTCACCACGGCAGCACGCCTTGGCGAGGCGAGAACGCCATTGACCGCGCCATGGAGCAGCTGCCGGCAGAGAGCGGGCCGTTCGCCGCGGCATATCGGGCGCTGTTTTATTCATTTGCAAAGTTATTTCTGCATAGTTTTACAATAATTATACATTGCTAAATTTATTTTAGACGGATGTCGCGCAGCACCTCCGTTGTGGTGAAACCGCTGCCTTCAAACCGCAGGTCTTTTAGCGCAAACGGAAGCTTCGCTGTGCTGTCAAGCTTTATCAGCCGATAATTCAGCCGCAAACGCTCGGCATTTTCCGTGATTGAGCGCCGAACCGACGACTTTTCGATCTGCCCTGCGTTTTGCAGTACAGCTTCGTGCGTACCAAATTTACAAATGAGCTGCGCGGCCGTCTTCTTACCGACCTTCTCCGCGCCCTTGATGTTATCGGCCGTGTCACCCGTAAGCGACTTATAAAGTCTGCGTACTGCGCGGGCGAAATGCCGAATTTTTCACGGAACAGCGCGGGCGTGTAGATGACCGTGTTTTTGCCGCGGTATCGCAGCACGGAAACGTGCTCGGAGAGCAGCTGAAACAAATCGCTGTCAAAGGACGAGATCACCGTTTCGGTATTTTCAAGCGTCAGAGCGTAGCTCGCGATCACATCATCCGCCTCGCAGTCCGTCGTTTCAAAGTGCTTGATCTGCAAATAATCGAGCGCACGGTAAATATCGCCGAGCTGCGAATACGGGTTTTCCTCCTCCGGCACGGTGCTGAGATCCGGGCGGTTTGCCTTATAGGCTTCGTCCAAACCGACGCGGGCGTTTTCATGCTCGCCGTCGATGAGCAAGAGTTTGGCCATGGTTTAGTCTCCTCAAATTTCTCAAAACTTCCGCATATAGCAAAAAGTCCTGACTTTCCGAAAAAAATCAGGACTTTGGTGGAGACGGACGGGATCGAACCGTTGACCTCTTGAATGCCATTCAAGCGCTCTCCCAGCTGAGCTACGCCCCCGTTTGGTACTTGAAGATTATAACACAGGTGGTTACAAATTTCAAGCCCTTTTTTGCTTTTTATTGATCTTTTTTCGCAAAGTGAAAAATATCGCCGTTTATTCGATGCTGTGAATGCGGTATGTTCCGCTTTCGGCAGCTTTGTAAGCGAGGCCATCTTCAAAAACATAGCCGCTTTCAAGACGAATAACGCCGTGCATGGTGCTTGGCAGCTCGACCGTCAACTCAATGACGTCGTCCTCATCCCTCTCCCATGCGGAAGCGATGCGGCCTGCGGATGCAATGTGGAATGCTTCGGCATGTGTGAGGCGCGAGATGAACGACGGGCGGAAATCCACCTCATTCGGTTCACCGTGCGGCGCCATGCGGATACCGGAGAGTGCCTGCGTAAACCAGCTGCTGATGTCGCCCCAGAAGTGGTGATTCAGTGAGCCGATGCGATCACTGCCCTCGGGCTGAAAAACCTCCCACAGCGTCGTGGCGCCGCGTGCGATCCAGTTTCCATAGGACGGATAATCCGGGCGGGTAATCATGGAGAACGCGAGGTCGCTGTACCCGAACTCCGTCAAAACATGGAACAGCACACGTCCGCCGAGCACGCCGACATCGAAGTGATACTCCTTTTCTTCGATGAGGTTAATGAGCTGCTCAAATGCCGCCTTGCGCTCTGCGGGCTCGAAGATGTTGTAGTAGATGGCCATGGCCTGCGAAGTCTGGCAGTTGCCGACAGCGAGCATAGTGTTCTCGTCGATGAGATACTTGCGCACGGCAGCTTTCCAGCGCTTAGAGAGCGCGCGGGCAAACGCCGCCTGCTCCGGCATATTGAGCTTATCGAACAGAAACGCGGCTTTATCCGCCATGTCCTTTGAGAGCACCGTATCGGTGAATGCGAGCGGCGATTTATACTCGTGCGCTTCGCGTCCCGGCGGGCACCAGTCGCCAAGGCCGATGGCGAGCAGGTCGTGCTCGTCCATACGCGTTGTGAGGTAGTGCAGGTATTTGATGATCGCCGGGGCGCACAGTTTGGCGGAATCCAAATCGCCGCGGTACTGATACAGTCTGTACGGCAGCTCAATGAGCACGCTGTCCCATGCGGGGCCGTTGCCCCAAGCAAAGCCCCAGCCGCTTGTGGGCACGATGCCGGGCAGTGCGCCGTTATTATCCTGTGCTTTCACAATGGCACGCAGCCATTCGCGGTAGCTCTTTTCTGCGCCGAGGTTCAACAAAATATGTTCGGAAGAAAGTGCCGCGTCGGCCGTCCAACCGTTTTTCTCGCGCTGCGGGCAGTCCGTCGGGAAATAATAGAAATTCGTCACGTCCGATTGGCGCGTCATTTGCTGCAATTTGTTTGCGGTCTCATCCGAGCAGGAGAAACCGCCGCGCTCTTCGAGCAGCGAGTGCATCTCAAGCGCTGTAAGCAGGTCTTCCGTTGCTTGCGCTTCGGTGATGCCGCTGACGAGCACATAACGGAAACCGTGATACGTAAACGCCGGTGTATATACTTCTTCCCCGTCGCCACGGCAGGTATACACGTCTTTGTGGACATATTCGAGGTCGCGCGCCCAGTGCTCACGCTTAAACCAGATATTTTCCACGTCCGGCAAGCCGTCCTTCAAGTGCTCGCCGTGCCGAAGTTCTATGCGCTGGTCAAGCTCGCCGCGCACGCACAAGCGGCACACACCGGCGGTGTTAATACCGAAATCGTACAGATAGCCCTTTTCCGTTTTCGTAACGGAGATGGGCTTTAATTCATTTACGATGTCGATCGGCTCCGCGGTACACAGGCGCTTTTCGCCGCGCGGCTGCGGGGCGCGTTCGGCAAATTTCCATGCACTGTCGTCAAAGCCGATCGTATTCCAGCCGGGTATTTCCAAGCGGCCGTCGTAAATTTCACCGAAGCGATAGTCATCAAACAGCAGCGGAGACGATTCCGTGCGCCACGTTTCGTCACTTTCCATGCAGTGTGCCTCCCCGCTTTTGTCCGTGTACGTCAGGCACAGCGCCATTTGCGGTGCGGCACGGAATGCAGCGATGTCGAAATCCCAGATATGCCCGCCGGGGTTATTCGTGAAGCCGTTGCCAAGCCACACGCCAAGCACATTTTCGCCCGCGCGGAGCGTGATCTCATACGTATCGTAATACACAAGGTCATCGGGATTGCTGATGTACGGCGCAAGATGGCCCTTTGTGATGCGTTCGCCATTTAAATACAGCTCATAAAAGCCGAGCGCCGTGATGATAACGTTTGCTTTGGCTTCATGATCGATCTGAAATGCGCGGCGCAGATACGGCGCAGGCACGTGGTGTTCAAATGTATTGTAAGCTTCGGATGCGCGGATAAAAGACTTCGGAAATTCCATTTTAACTCCTCCAAAAAGGACTGAATTCCTCTTTTATGACTGCTGTTTCGCTTTTGATTCGGTTGTGGGATCTACGTAGACGGTCTTATACTGCACATAGATGACCATGCCGGGCTTTGCGCCCTGCGGCTTTGAAACATAGCGAATCTGCGTGTAATCGACCGGCACCTGCGCGGAATCCTTCGCGCGGCTGTGCTGCGCGGCAAGCACGGCGGCTTCCTCCATGGCGGTCTCCGTCGGTGCCTTGCCGTCTGTGACGAGCACCGTGTGCGAGCCGGGGATGTTCTTCGTGTGAAACCAAATATCGTTGTTGTTTGCGTCCTTCATTGTCAGCTTGTCATTCTGGCGGTTATTGCGCCCGACAAGCACCGTGAAGCCGTCGCTCGTCTTGAACTTGAGCGGTGCGGAAAGCGCAGGCTGCTTCTGGTTCTTTTTGCCCGCCCTGCGGCGCACGTAGCCCTGTTCGGCAAGCTCGGCGCGAATCTCATTTAAATCACGTTCGTTTTCGGCGAGGGCAAGCGATTCGAACACGCTGTCGATATACGTCAGCTCCGTCTGCGCAAGGCCGATCTGCTCAGTCAGCTTTTCCTCCGCCGTTTTCGCCTTGCGGTAGTTTTTATAGTATTTCTGCGCGTTCTGCTGCGGTGTGAGCGCCGGGTCGAGCGCAATCTCAAGCTCCGCCAAATTCTCATCATAGAAATTTTGCAGCTTTACGGATGTTTCACCTTTTTGAATCGCATACATATTCGCACTGAGCAGGTCGCCCTTGATGCGCAGTGTATCGCGCTCGGCGCATGCGGAAAGCTCTGCCTGCTGGTTCGCGATCTTGCGGCTCAAACGGTCGGCGTGATTCGCAAGCAGACGCAGAAGATCCTGGCTTTTCACGCGCATACGCTCAATCTGGTCGCGCTCGGCGTAGAACGCATCGAGCATTTCGGAAAAGCTCTCTTTTTCACTGACCGTCATCGCGCTGCCGTACTGACGAATGTCCATAAACGCGAAATCTTTCGGTTTATTCTGCGGGTCGATGACAATATGCGGCGTGCCGGAAACGTTTTTCGCCGTCTCCATCAGCGTTGTCACGTACATCTCCGTACGGCGGCGCTGCGGGGGTGTCATGCTTTTCACATACATCTCGTGCCCCAGCCCCGCGCTGTTTTCGACCTCTCGTGCAATAATCGGCGAAATGCCCTGCAAAACGGACATCAACGCTTTGGAAAGCTCCATATCACGCGGTAAAGCATCGATACGCGCCATGATCTCCTCCACCGTGCAGGTAAGCATGGAAAGCTTATCCTGCGGGGGCGGCAGGCGGTATAAAAGCCCAGGCAACACAAGACGCTCCGAAGACATCTCGGCATCCACGCGTTTTAGTGCATCGATGATTTTGCCGTTTTCATCAACCAAAATGATATTGCTGTACCGGCCCATAATCTCCACGGCAAGCGTCAGCTCCACGTGGTCGCCGAGCTCGTTCACGCTGTCGAATTTCAGCATGAGCGCACGCTCCAAGTCGGGCTGCGTGATCTCCAAAAGCTTTGCACCCTGCAATTTCTTGCGCAAAAGCATGCACAGCATCGGCGGCTGCTGCGGGTTTTCCACCGGAATCGTCGTCAGATTGACGCGCGCACTGTTTGCACGGGCGGAAATGAGCAGCTTATATGCGGCGCTGAAACCGCGAAATGCGAGGATCAGCTCATCGCGGTTCGGCTGAAACACACGGTCTACGCGCGTGCCGAGCAAGGACGTGCCGATTTCCCCTTTTAAATGTCGTAAAAATACACCATCCAGTGCCATTTTATAAAACCATCGCTTTTAAAAAGCGCCTTTCTGTTCTGTTTCAAAGCGTTTCCATCGGCGGTCGTTCGCTTTCGGAAACGATAAATTCCACACCCGGGCAGGCTGTGTCAAGATAAGCTTTCAGCCGCTCGCGGTACGGCAACTCCGTGTGGTAATGCCCGGCTTCATACAAAACCAGTCCCGCCTGCTGCGCCGCGATGGCCTCGTGGTGCTTCACTTCGCCGGTGACGAACGCGTCCGCGCCCTTTGCCTGCGCTGCAAGGGCATAGTCTCCCCCGGCACCGCCGACGACCGCGATTGTGCGGAGCATTTTGCTGACCGCCGTGCAGCGCACCGCCGAAAGCCCCAGCGCTTCCTTAATGTGCGCAGCAAAGTCCTCCGTTGTCATTTTTTCCGGCAGCTCGCCCATGTAGGCAATGTCCGTTTCGCCCTCTTTTAAAATGCCGCAGACGTTTTGCAGCCCCAGTTTGCGGCAAAGCGCATCGTTCACGCCGTAGGGATATGCCATATCGAGATTCGTGTGCGCACTGATGACCGCAATGCCGCTCTGCACAAGCGCATAAATGATGTTCTGCGGCTGCACGGTACGCAGCGGGTTAAAGATCACCGGGTGGTGGCTGATGATGAGCTCCACGCTGATGCTTTTCGCCTCACGCAGAACGCGCGGCGTGACATCCAAGCAAAGCAACGTCTTTGTGACGTCGACATTTTCATCACCGACCAGAATGCCGACGTTATCAAAATCCATTGCCGTTTGAAACGGCGCAATACGGTCTATGGCGTCATAGATTTCTCGAACGGTCATGCGTTCTCCTCCTCGCCGTACAGGTCTAAAAGCATTTGCAGCAAAATTTCCAGCGCGCTGCTGTCTGCGCCGCCGTGCCGCATGCCCTTGATTTTATTTTCGATGTTGTGCCGCACGCTTTTGGCATAACGTGCGCTGAACGGACTACCGGGTTTGATCTGTCCCATATATAAATCAATCAGCTTTAAATTATCCCGCTTTTGATCGGTATAGTACACGGACATCACGGAGTAAATTTTATCACTATCTACTACCGCTTCTTCGCGGTCAATCGTAAAGCCCAGCGCGGCAAGTCCCTCTCTAAGCTGCATAGCGGTCGTCATCGGCTGCAAAACAAGGTGCTTATCCATCGCGCACAGCCATGGCGCTTCCGAGATGATACGCAAAATAAGCTCACCGCCCATGCCGGCGATGACAACGTCCTCCGCCTCATCCGGCAGCACCCCGTGCAGACCGTCTCCACACACAAAGTGCATTTTGTCCGCCACACCGCAGCGTGAAGCATTGTTCATGGCGCTTTCCAGCGGCCCTTTGTGAACATCAACCGCAACGGCAAACGGTATCTTGCCGCTTTGCAGCAAACAGACCGGCACATAGCCGTGGTCTGTGCCGATATCGGCAAGTTTTTTGCCTTCCCGCACAAAATCTGCACATTTTTGCAGACGCGCGCCAAGGGTGGGTGCTCGTTCTATTCTGTTTTGTTCCATGAGTTCCTCCGAATTGCCGGATCGGCGAATTTGCTTTTATTTTGTGGCGAAGCGCGCGTTAAATGCTGCTGCGAACTGCTCTGCATCCACACCGTGCACCGCACAGGCCTCTGCGACTGTTTCGCCGCGTGCGGCGGGACATTCAATGCAATGCATGCCCGCTTCCCTGAAAAACACTGCGGCATCTGTCTCCCGCCGCAGAATATCGCCGATGATGGTATCGACCGTAATGTGCATAAAACATCCCCCTTTAAAGATATTTAACCAATTTAATTATACGATGCATAAGTTTGTTTTGCAAGGTATATCACGGCTTTCCGCGTAAATATCGTAAATATTTATAAAACAATATTTGTCTTTGAACTGCAAAATGCCCGGCAGTCTCCCGCCGGGCACCGATATGCGTTTTAAAGCTTATCTTTCTTCCTTCATGCGTGCAAAGCACTCGCTGCAATAGACCGGACGGTCCTCACGCGGCTTGAAGGGAACGGTTGCTTCCTTGCCGCAGGCGGCGCAGACAGCCGTGTACATCTCACGTTCCGGCTTTGCTGCATTCTTGCGGTTCTGGCGGCATGCCTTGCATCTCTGCGGCTCGTTCTCGAAGCCCTTGGATGCGTAAAATTCCTGCTCGCCGGCTGTGAATACAAATTCTTTGCCGCATTCCTTGCAGATCAGGGTCTTGTCTTCGTACATGTGTTTTTACCTCGCTTTGGTCATAATAGAATAGAATGAGTTTTGCCCCTGGCGGATTTGCACCGCTTCATTGAAAAACAACGCCATCAACTGTGGAAGGGCATATACATATAAATATATAGAAAAGGTATCCGCGCGAAAGTCATCCTTTGGCGTCATTGTTTTTCTGCCGCAGCTTTTTGCGTACACGCGCCATCGCGTTATCGAACGCACGCGCCGAAATGCCGAGTTTTCTCTCTGCTTCCTGCCGCTTATAGCCGCCAAGATACAAAGAAAGCACACGCAGCTCAAAATCGGAAAGTGAAATATGGATAACAGAAAGCAGCCGGTCCATCTCGTCGCGGCTCTCCAAAAGCGTTTGCGGGTCGGAAAGGCGGTCTGCCCCAAGGTCCTCCATCTCCTCAATGGGCACAGCGTTATTGAGGAAAGAATTTTTCAGACTGGAGCTACGCCGCACGGCGCTGACGATTCGATTGTTGATGCACCGCCCGGCATACGTTTCAAACGACGTCCTTTCGCTCGGCTTATAGGAGTTCGCCGCGTCTAAAAGCCCCAAAAGCCCCTCCTGGTACAGATCTTCCCGCTCAAGGGAAAAAATCTCGCGAAAACTGCACGCCTTGATGCGGATGACCTTCAGGTAGCGCGCCGCAAGCTCCGAAAATGCCGCGTCATCTCCGTTTTGAAAACGAAGTGCCAGCGCCTCATCGCTGAGCGGTATATTATTTTTCTGCCCGGTTTCCTGCATGAGAACGCTCCAAATGACTACTGTTTCTTTATCATACTCCAAACCCTTACAGAAGTCAAGACAAATCTTCCTATACTGTACAAAAATGCTCGACCGAATTTTTACATTTATATCTATCCTGCAAGCTTAAACTTCTATTGCCAAAATTCGATAAAAAGTATATAATGCAGACAAGAACTGCGAAAGGCGGTAAAAATATGGTATCAAAAGCATTCAGCATGGGACTTTTCGGCATGCACGCGTTCAAAGTGGAAGTGGAATGTGACCTTTCTGCCGGTCTGCCTGCCTTTGACCTTGTCGGCCTGCCGGACGCCGCCGTAAAGGAATCGCGCAATCGCGTGCGCGCCGCACTGAAAAACTGCGGGTTCGATTTCCCTGTCAGCCGCATCACGATGAACCTTGCCCCTGCCGACGTGCGCAAAGAGGGCCCCGTTTACGACCTGCCGCTGCTCATCGCTTTATTGAAAGCCACCGGCCAGCTGAATGTCAACACGGACGACTGCATTTTTGCGGGCGAGCTTTCGCTTTCCGGTGCGCTGCATCCTGTGCGCGGTGTGCTCTCCATGGCGATAGAAGCCGGAAAGCTAGGCTACACGCGCATGTTTGTACCTGCGGAAAACGCCTATGAAGCCGCCGTTGTGACCGGGCTTTCGGTCTACCCTGTGCCGGACGTGTTCACACTCATCGACCATCTGCGCGGTACAAAGCCGATCCTGCCCGCCGCGCCGTACCACAGCGATCCAAAAAATCAGCCGCCGCTGCCGGACTTCGCCGATGTAAAAGGGCAGGCACAGGCAAAGCGCGCTTTAGAGATTGCCGCAAGCGGCGGGCACAACGTGTTGCTCATCGGCTCACCCGGTTCCGGCAAAAGCATGCTTGCAAAGCGCCTGCCGTCCATTCTGCCGCAAATGCGCTTTGAGGAAATGATCGAAACGACCGAAATTCACTCCGTTGCGGGACTTCTGCCGAGCAACACCGCGCTCATTGAAACGCGCCCCTTCCGCTCGCCGCACCATACCATCTCCGGCCCGGGGCTTTCGGGCGGCGGGTCTATCCCCCGCCCCGGCGAGATCTCCCTCGCACACAACGGCGTGCTGTTTTTGGATGAGCTGCCGGAGTTTTCGCGCAGCTCCATGGAGACGCTGCGCCAGCCGCTTGAGGACGGCGTTGTGACCGTCTCGCGCGTGAACAGCACGGTCTCTTTCCCGTGTAAATTTATGCTCGTCGCCGCCATGAACCCCTGCCCATGCGGCTATTACGGTCACCCCACACGCCCGTGCACCTGCTCGGAGACCGCCGTGGCGCGGTACCTCGGCCGCGTTTCCGGGCCACTGCTCGACCGTATCGACCTGCACATTGAAGTGCCGCCGGTCGATTTTCGCGACCTCTCGAACACCGCAAAGGAGGAAAGCTCCGCGTCCATCAAAGTGCGTGTGGATGCCGCACGGGATATTCAAAACAAGCGTTTTGCGAACACCGGCATCACCTGCAATGCACAGATTCCGCCGGAAATGCTGCATGAAGTCTGCCGCACCGCGCCTGCTGCCGATGCCCTGCTGAAAAACGCATTTGAAAAATTCGGGCTTTCCGCCCGCGCCTACGACCGTGTGCTAAAGGTTTCGCGCACCATCGCCGACCTCGATAACAGCCGCGACATCGAAGCACGCCATGCCGCCGAGGCCGTGCGCTACCGCACGCTCGACCGCAAATACTGGACGAGATAGAATTATACAAACTAAAAAGCAGTTCTTCCTCACGGAGGTCACATCGCGTCAGCTGTGAGAATTCTGCCGTTTACTTCAATACTCCGCTTCCTTGTGTTTTTTCCGTTCATCCCGAAATTTCCTTCAAAAGCGCGGTGCAGCCTTCATAAACATCGCGCCAGGTCGCTTCAAAATCGCCGGTGTACCACGGGTCAGCCACATCGCCGGGACGATTGGTGTGCTCCATCAGCAAAGAGAATTTATGCTCCGGGTCACCTCCGCAAATACGCTGCATGCCGCGCAGATTGGAACTGTCCATGCCGATGATGTAGTCGAACTTATCATAATCCGCACGCGTCATCTGACGCGCCGCATGGCCGTCGCAGCGAATGCCGTGTTCCAAAAGCTTGCGCTTTGCGGGCGGATACACCGGGTTGCCGAGTTCCTCTCGGCTCACCGCCGCCGAAGCAATCTCAAATACGCCTCTTTTCCCCGCTTTCGTCACAAGGTCTTTCATCACAAACTCCGCCATCGGGCTGCGGCAGATATTGCCGTGGCAAATAAATAAGATTTTTGTCATTTTTGTTCCCCTATCTTCATTTTGACTGTACCGCCATTTTACCATATTCCCGTTTCATTTTCCAGTGTAAACGAGAAGCCGCCGTGCGCGCCCACATCTTCGAAACCTACGCCGCCATTATGCGGTGGATTTCGGAGTGATCTTTCCCCACAAAAAAGCAGCTGCTCCTTGTTAAAAAGAGCAGCTGCTTTTTTATGGGATTTGAGTGAAAACTTGTACGCAAATTAAGAATCAAGAATATTACGGATACCCTGCTGAACGGTTTCATAGTCTTTTTTTAAAGACGCCAACCGTTCCCGCCCGGCGTTTTCAATATGATAAATCACACGCATGCGGGAACGCCCCGTGCTCATGCGCGTTACGACCTCCTCGCCGGTGATGTACCCATCATCCGCCAAGCGGTACAGAAGCGGATAAAAAGACCCCTCCTGCACTGTAATGAAACCTTTGCTTCGCTCCTTGATCTTCTGCACAAGCTGATAACCGTATGTGTCTTCTTCACACAGCAAAAACAGCGTGAGCATTTCTATGGAGCCTTTTTTCATGGTATCGATAGCCATAGTGGAGATACCCCCTATCGAATAATAGTCTACAGTAAGTTAAATTACAAGTCAATACTTATTTTCAATAAAGTATATTAACAGGCAAACTTTCATGTGCTATGATGACAGCACGCAGAACATGCGCAATTTATACTGTTTTAAAGATTTATATATCGGCATTATTGTCTTAGTTGTCAAGCGGCGCGGCTTCTTCGGGCACGTCTTCTGCTTCGGCTTCAACGGGCAGCGCCGCAAGCAAATCGAGCGAAAAGGCGGTGATCGTGCCGGACGGCTTCACCAAGAACCTCAATGCGCAGCCCATCCAAAACAAAAAGTAACGCAAAAAATAAAAAGGCTCTGCCGCGCACCGATTTGATGCCGACAAAGCCTTTTTCTCGTTTTAGGGTGTTAAATGAATCTGAAATACATGCCTGCACTGCCATAATTGCAGTAGTGCTCGTCCGTCGACATGACATCAGCCTTGCTAATCTCTCCCGTGATCAGTTTTTCGCACAGCACTACCATATCCTGCACAATCTCGAGCCGCAGCGGGTTGTAGTAGACCGACCTGCCCGCAAGGTAATCCTGCTGGTGCTGCTCGTCGCAGCCGTTTTCCTGAATGGAATGCCCGCCGAACCACGCATAATCGCGCAGCGCCTCCGCACGCGGCAGGAAGCACTCAAGGTTCTTTTTGTAGCTCTCCAAGACCTTATACATGTCTTTTTCCGGGCAGATCATCAAAATGATATACCCGGAGCCGATGGCGTCGCCGGTAAAAAGCGCCTTGTAGTGTGCGCACGCGAACACCACGGAGTTTTCCGTGTGCCCGCCGAGATTCAGCACATCCACCGTCACACCGCCGCCGAGGTCGATCACGCTGCCCTCGTCAATAGGTACAAGCTGCGGGTATTTGCCGCCGTCGGAAAGCGCCGCCGCAAAGCAGTTTTCGTCTTCGCGGATCTTCTCCACATCGTTTTTGTGCAGATATACTTTCTCAAATCGGTCGATGCGGAACATGTGGTCGCGGTGCGGGTGCGTAATCGCAACCTCGACCGGCAGCCGCGTCAACTTCTTCACGGTGTCGAGCAGGTCGCCCTCGCCCATGCCCGTGTCGATCAAAAGCGCCTTGTCCCTGCCCTCAATGAGGTAGCACGTCGCCGTAAAGTAGTCATCTATCCGCCAAAAACCGGGCTTTATCCACGTCACTTCAAGCTGCGTGCGTCTATCCTGCTTTAGCAGCCAACGAACAATTCCCCCGTCCGCAAAGACATTTTCCCATGCGTTTTCAGGGTTGATCTCCATGCGCTCCACCATTTCGGAGCCTGTTACGCGCAGGCTCATCACAAGCTTTTCCGCGTCTGCAAGCACCTTGCCGTCTGCGAGCACATTGCCCTCACCCGCGAACGTGTACACCTTCAGCGGCATGGATTTTGCCGCGCGTACTTCATAGGGGTCTGCGTGCCCGCCGAGAATCGCCGCCGCGCTGAAGCAATGCGACAAATGCGAAATCAACTGCCACGCCGCGTCCGCGCAGCTTTGCGATGCCGTGAGCGACAATTTACATTTGTCGATGACGCCCGTCGTCTGCCATTCAAAAACCAAGCTCTGCACCGCCGTTTCGGGCAATATACCGCCCGGTAAAATCAACGCAGTTACCTGTGATTCTCCGCAATGCGGCTCAAGTTTACTTAAACAGCTTTCCGCCTCCGTCTCATTCGAGACAAGACACAGCAGCGTCGGCTTCCCGACGCCCAGCTCCGCGCCGTTCACGCACCACTTGAGCACCTGTCCGTCAAACACTTTTTCAAAATAACGCATACCTTTTCCTCCCCGTTACAATGACCCGCTATTTTGTGAATAAAACAAAAAGACTCCACATTTCTGCAAAGTCTTTCATGGTCGAGGTGAGAGGATTTGAACCTCCGGCTTCTACGTCCCGAACGTAGCGCTCTACCAAGCTGAGCCACACCTCGATATAAGCCTTGAATACTCAAGGCCATTTTGGCAGCGGTACCAGGATTTGAACCCAGACAAACAGAGTCAGAGTCTGCTGTGCTACCATTACACAATACCGCTATCTGTTTTGCTGTCTTTCTTTCGTTTCGTTTGTTTCCGTCGGACAACGTAGTCTATTATAGCAGATATTCGGGAAAAGTCAACCCTTTTTTCAAAAAAACTTTAAAAATTTGAAATTTATTTTTCGAGTGAGAATTAAAACGCGCAAAAAAGCGCGGAATTATGCGGTTTTTTGCCTTTTCAGCCGTTTACGGGCTCTGCCAAAAAACACGCGCCGAATGCCTTCGGCATACGCTTTGCAGCATTTTCCGCCAAGCTTTTTTCAGAAAAAATTCCAAAAACCGCGGAGCCGCTGCCGGTCATCAACGCATTTAACGCCCCGTTTTCGCACAGATATTTTTTTATCTCCTGTACAACGGAGATTTGCAGCGCGTCGTCAAACCGATTTCCGAGCGCGTTTGCAATTTCCTCAATCGAGCGATGCTCTACCGCGCGCACCATACCCGACGTGTAGCGCATACCGCCGTCCGGCACGTTATCACACGCACGGTACGCTTCCGGCGTGCTCACGCCCACGTCCGGCTTCACAACGACAAGGTAACACTTCGGTATCTCTGCCAGCGGCAGCAACTGCTCGCCAATGCCAAGGCAGCGATATGTGCCGTTTAAAATGCAGAACGGCACATCTGCACCGATGCGCAAACCGAGATACAAAAGCTCTGCCGTATTGAGCGGCTCCTCCCCCGCTTCTGCGCACAGATGATTCAATAATTTCAGCACGGCTGCTGCATCCGCACTGCCGCCGCCCATGCCCGCCTGATCCGGGATATGCTTTTCAATATAAATATCTGCGCCGAACGGCACACCGGTAGCGTCAAAATAATACTGCGCAGCCTTGTATGCCGTGTTGCGCCCGTCGCACGGGATGTGCGGCTTCGAGCACTTGAGTATAACCTCCCCCGTATCGTTCAGCGTCACGCGCACACGGTCGCAGAGAGACACGGACTGCATCACCATGTCGACCGTGTGGTAGCCGTCCTCGCGCCGCCCGGTAATATCGAGCGATAAGTTGATTTTTGCATACGCATTACATTCGGCTGTGTTCATATTCAGTCCTCCCTCATAGGTCAAACAGTGAAAACCGCTTGATATTGATGACGTGCTTCGGGCACATTTCGTGGCAGCAGAAGCAATGGATGCACTTGCTGTACTCGATGTGCGCCTTGTGCTCCCGCACCGTTATGGTGTGCTGCGGGCAGCTTTCCGCGCACTTGCCGCAGCCCACGCACTGTTCCGTGTTGATCTTCGGGTACGGCGTTAAAATTCTCTTTGCAAGCGGCTGCATGAATTTCGGAACGCGTGTCGTAAAATCGATGCTGCTGGAGCGTGCACGCTTAAAATCGTGTACGACAATATTCTCAAAATCGTCACCAAGCACTTCGATCTCCGAAAGCTTTCCCGCACAAAGTCCGCGCTCCTGTGCGTTTTTGAGCACCAAAATTTCTTCGGGCTTCATATCGATGAGCTTCGCGCCGACCATATCCGCTTCGTAGGGACTTTCAGACCCCACAAGTGCGCCGACAAAGCGTTTTTGGCCGCCCGTAGGTCCATCGCCCTCCATGGCGTCTATCGCATCTATAATCGAGAAATCCGGGTGCACATATTCGCACAAATCGACGAGCATTTCCGCAAACGGCTCTTTTTCCGGGTAACGGCTGTGCAGCTCCGGCTTTAATAGCCCCGGCACCACACCGAAGAGATTCTTCACCGCGCCGGAATAGCCCATCATGCCATGGGTCTTTAACTTCGCAATGTCGATGACGAGCGTCTCGCGCGGCCGCGCGAACAGCTCTGTGACGGTCAGCGTATTGCAGCGCTTGCCCTCCGGCAGCTGCACTGCCGTGCTCTTACACGCTGTATATAACGAAAAGCCGTATTTTTCCGCCGCTTCCGTATAGCCGCACGCGCGGAACGTGCCTTTCATGATAGACGTATTGTACGGCCCGCCGCCGCTTTCCGCCACCAGCACATCCACGCCCTGCCGCAGCAGGCAAATCGCGACCGCAGCCGTCACATTCGGGTGCGTGATGATGGCCTCTTCCGGCGCAGAGCGCATGACGAGGTTCGGTTTCAAAATAACAGTCATATGCGGTTTTATGCAGCCATAAAACGCCGAAGCGGTGAACATTGCATCCACCGCTTCGGTCAGCCGTTCTATGTCATAATCCGCAAGCCGCTTTACATACGCGCTCACTTTAACTCCTTCAAAAATGCGCCGATGCGGTTCAGCGCCTCTGCAAGGTGCTTGATGGAATACGCATACGAAATGCGTACAAAGCCCTCACCGCACGCACCGAATGCCGAGCCCGGCACCACCGCGACGTGCTTATCGTAAATGAGACGCTCACAAAATTCATCGGATGTCATGCCGGTGGACTGAATGGACGGGAACACGTAAAACGCGCCCTCCGGCTCAAAGCAGGTAAGGCCGAGACGGTTGAGCCCATCCACAATCAAACGGCGGCGCATGTCGTACTGGTCGCGCATTTCGGCAATGTCGTCATCGCCGTTTTTCAGCGCTTCGATTGCCGCGTACTGTGACATCGTCGGGGCACTCATAATGCCGTACTGGTGCAGCTTCGTCATCGGAGAAATAATCTCCTTCGGACCCGCCGCGTAGCCCATGCGCCAACCCGTCATTGCATATGTCTTCGAGAAGCCGTTGATGACGATGGTGCGCTCCTTCATGCCCGGCAGCGACGCAATGGAGACGTGCGGCTCGCCGCCGTAAGTCAGCTCACTGTAAATCTCATCGGAAAGCACGATGAGGTCATGGCGAATGATCACTTCGCTCAGCGCTTTCAAATGCTCGCGGCGCATCACGGCACCCGTGGGGTTATTCGGATACGGGAAAATAAGCACCTTCGTCTTGTCCGTAATGGCGTTTTCAAGTTCTTCGGGCGTCAAGCGGAATTCGTTTTCCGCTTTCGTTGCGATGGAAACCGGCACGCCGCCCGCCATACGGGTCAGCGGGTCGTAGCACACAAAACACGGCTCCGGGATAATAACCTCATCGCCCTCGCCCACAAGGCAGCGCAGCGCCATATCGATAGCCTCGCTGCCGCCAACGGTGACAAGAATATCGGTAGCTGCGGTGTATTCCAGGTCATATTTGCGCTTTAAAAAGCGGCAGATCTCCTCGCGCAGCGCCATCAGGCCGCGGTTCGGGGTGTAGCGCGTTCTGCCCTTTTCCAGCGTCGTGATACCCTCCTCGCGGATATGCCACGGGGTGAAAAAATCCGGCTCGCCGATGGAAAGGGAGATCACGTCCTCCATTTCGTTTGCAATGTCAAAAAAGCGGCGGATACCGGAGGGCTTAATCACGCGCGCACGGTCGTTCAGGTATTTGCTGTAATCAATCACAAAGGTTGCTTCCTCTCTCGTCAATCTCATCGTAGTCGGTGACAAAGTCCACGCCGCCGTCCTTATATTTCGTCAGAATGAAGTGCGTGGCAGTGGAAAGCACACCGTCGATCGGCGCGAGGCGCTTTGCAACGAACATCGCGATCTCAGACATGGTATTCGCCGTAACGGTTACGGCAAGGTCAAAGCCGCCGGACATCAGGCAGACGCTTTCCACCTCGGGGAAGGCCTTTACGCGTGCGGCAAGCTCATCAAAGCCGGAGTCCTTCTTCGGCGTAACGCGCAGTTCAATGAGTGCACTTGCGCGGTGCACATCCGTACGCTCCCAGTTGATGAGCGTGCGGTAGCCCTTGATGACGCCGTCTTTCTCAAACTTATGAATGGCGGCCGCCACTTCGGCTTCGGTCATATCCAGCATAACGGCAAGCTCCTGCACGGTCAGCTTGGCATCATCCTGCAAGAGCTTTAAAAGCTTTTCCATTTTCTTATCCATGGTGTTTTATCCCTTCTGTTTTTATTTTGCAGGCCTGCTGTACCTTTTGCAGCAGGCAGTGTAATCTGTTTTATTCGATCGGCACCTGCACCGGCTTGCGCTCTACAAACACGGTGTACTCCTTGTAGCCGATGTCGCTCAAAAGCTCCATGGCTTCCTCTACGCCGCTTGCAATGTTCTCCGTGCGGTGTGCATCCGCGCCGATGGTGACAAGCTTACCGCCAAGCTCCTTATAGCGCGAATAGACTTCGCGGTCGGGCAGCTTCGGCGCATCCGTGCGCAAAATACGGGAGGTGTTGAACTCCAGCGCGATGTCCGACTTGATGAGCGCTTTTAAAACCGCGTCCAGCTCGTCCTGATACGGCTTGTAGCTGGGCGTTTCCCCCGCCTTACACATGTAGCGCAGCGGGTAGGTGATGTGCGCCAGTGTATCGAACTTGCCCCACTCCACCATTTCAAGGCTCTCCGCAAAGTAGGCGTGCAAAGCGTTGTCGATCTCCTGCTCGGTGGGATTATGTTCGCCAATGTGGTAAAAATCGTCGTGATCGCGAATGTTGTGCAGCGAACCGATTACCACGTCGTAGTCGCGCCCCGTAAGCGCATCGTGTGCTGCGTTTAGGTCCTGCAGAGGCTGGCCGAGCTCAATGCCGCGCAAAAGCTTCAAATTCGGGAAACGTTCCTGATTTTGCAACAACTCCGCATAGGACTGACGCACGACATCGTAATACCGTCCGCCGGGAATGTGCGGCACATTCATGTACTGGTTGCACTCGCAGTGGTCGGTCACGGCGTAGTAAACCAGACCCATCTCGATGGCATTCATGCACATATCGCGCATGTTGCGGGTGCCATCGAACGAGCAGTTGGAATGGCTGTGACAATCGGATATATTTTTATAACGCAAAAGATCATCCCCTTAAAGCACTTCGACCTGTATGCTCAAAACAATATACAAATTGATTTTAACACAATAAAAATCATTTTGGAATACCCAAAGCACAAGTTTTGCAACTTTTCGTCTAAAACCGCATTGTAAAGCGATGTGAAAGTTTCTTCCGATTTCCCCGCACCGTACCTTTTTGATTTTTACACCGCTATTTCCTTCAAAACACCTTTTAAACCTTGACAGCGCCCCACATTTGATAGATAATAAAGAAATAGAAAACCACAGCAAAGCGCTTTTATGTTTTGCAGGAAAGGGTAGGGTCATTTTATGAAAGCAGTCATCACCGTAATCGGAAAAGATATGGTCGGCATTCTCGCGAAAGTCTCCACCGTATGCGCAGAAAAAGGCATCAATGTCATTGAAGTCACACAGTCCATCTTGCAGGATATGTTCGCCATGATCATGATCGTAGACATCAGTGCTGCGACCGTGCCGATCAGCGAGCTCTCCGATGAATTCGATACGCTTGGCGAAAAGCTCGGCCTGAAGATCCATGTTATGCACGAGGACGTTTTCAACTCCATGCACAGAATCTAAATCTATTACCGAAAGGCCGGGAATGAAACTATGATCGATACACATGATATTCTGGAAACCATAAATATGATCGATAACGAGAACCTCGATGTGCGCACCATCACGATGGGCATTTCGCTTCTCGACTGCATCGATTCCGATATTGATAAGGCCTGCACGAAGGTCTACGACAAAATTTGCAGCTATGCCGAAAACCTCGTCAAGACCGGCGAGGACATCAGCCGCGAATACGGCATTCCGATTGTGAATAAGCGCATCGCCGTCACGCCCATCGCCATGCTGGCGGGCGCAAACCCCGGTGCAAGCCCCGTTCGCTTTGCAAAAGCACTGGACCGCGCCGCAAAGACCGTCGGCGTCAACTTCATCGGCGGCTATTCCGCACTCGTGCATAAGGGCTTTGCCCCCGGCGATTACGCTTTGATTGAAAGCATCCCGGAAGCACTTGCGGAAACGGAATTCGTTTGCTCCTCCGTCAATATCGGCTCTACAAAGGCCGGCATCAACATGGATGCCGTAAAGAAAATGGGTCACATCGTCAAGGAAGCCGCCGTCCGCACCGCGGACCGCGACTGCATCGGTGCGGCAAAGCTCGTCGTGTTCTGCAACGCACCGGAGGACAACCCCTTCATGGCGGGCGCTTTCCACGGCGCCGGCGAGCCGGACTGCGTCATCAACGTGGGCGTTTCCGGCCCGGGCGTTGTGCGCGCAGCCATCAAGAAGGCAAAAGATACCGATAATATCACCGAGATCGCGGACATCATCAAGAAGACCGCGTTCAAAATCACGCGCATGGGTCAGCTCGTCGCGCAGGAGGCTTCCCGCCGTCTGTGCGTGCCGTTCGGTATTGTCGACCTCTCCCTTGCCCCCACACCGGCCATCGGCGACAGTGTAGCGGATATCCTTGAGGGCATGGGCCTTGCGCAGTGCGGCGCACACGGTACCACAGCTGCACTGGCTCTGCTCAACGACGCTGTGAAAAAGGGCGGCGTCATGGCGTCCTCACACGTTGGCGGCCTTTCCGGCGCGTTCATCCCGGTCAGTGAAGACGCCGGCATGATCGCCGCAGCAAAGAGCGGCGCGCTTTCCATCACAAAGCTTGAAGCCATGACGGCGGTCTGCTCTGTCGGCCTCGATATGATCTGCGTTCCGGGCGACATCACCCCGGAGATCATTTCCGGCATCATCGCGGACGAAGCTGCCATCGGCATGGTCAACTCCAAGACGACCGCCGTGCGCCTCATTCCGGCCATCGGCAAGAAGGTCGGCGAAGAACTGAACTTCGGCGGCCTGCTCGGCTGCGGCCCTGTTATGGAAGTCAATACGAATTCCCCGGCCGTGTTCGTCAACCGCGGCGGCCGTATCCCCGCCCCGCTGCAGAGCCTTAAAAACTAAAAAACATAAAATTCAGTTTTTCGTTCATACTATCCTCGGTGAGCAAAGCGTTTTGCCTTTGTTCTCCGAGGATTTTTTATCGCCTGCGTTCGACTTTCGCCATCGGTCGGGTGCAGGCAAATGCAAAAAGGAGCAGAGTATATGCTGGACGTCATCGCTTTGATTTTGACGGTGATCGGCGGCATCAACTGGGGCCTCATCGGCATTTTCCAGTTTGATCTCGTCGCATGGCTTTTCGGCGGACAGGGCGCCGTTTTGAGCCGCATCATCTACACACTCGTCGGCATCGCCGCCGTATGGTGCATTTCCCTCCTGTTCAGGGACAATGACCTCATTGAAAAGTAAATGCACCGCAAAAAGCCGAGACACTTCGTTTTGAAGCGCCTCGGCTTTTGTTGTTATATACGTCGGTTAAAAGTTCTGTCTGAAATACGCACATGCGCCGAGCAGGCCGGCGTTATTGCCAAGTGCGGCGGCCTCTACCTCAAGATCTTTTGCGAACTGCTCCATCGCGCCGTCCAAGATCTTCTCGCGAAGCGGGCGGATAAAATGTTCGTCTTCCCTTGAAATACCGCCGCCGATGAGCACCATTTCCGGGTTGAAAATGTGCACAAGACCGATGATTCCAAATGCGATGCTGTCAATCCAGCTGTTCACCGTCGCGTTGACGTCTGCGTCATCGAGGTGGTCAAAAATCACCTTGCCGTTGACGTCTTCTGCCGGTACGCCCAACTTTTCGAGCAATGCAACATTCTCCGTAAAACGGCGCACAAGCGCGCCCGTAGAACCGTAGCGCTCAAAGCAGCCGCGGTTGCCGCACGGGCACACCACACCGTCAAAATTGATGATATAATGCCCGATTTCGCCACCGATGCCGCGTCTGCCCTGAATGAGGCGACCGTTTTCGATGATGCCGCCGCCAATGCCGGTGCCGACCGTAACGACAAGCACGTTCTCCTTGCCCTTTGCGCGACCAAACGTCTGCTCGCCGAGCGCCGCTGCGTTCGCGTCGTTGATGACGGTTACAGGCAGATGAAACCGGTCTTCCAGAATTTTCTTCACCGGGCTGCCGAGCCAGTCGCCGAGCTGTGCACCCACGCCAATAACCGTGCCGGAGTTCACATCAATCTGCCCCGTTGCCGAAACGCCGATGCCCTCGATTTTCACGGGGCTCTTTTCGAGAACTTCTCCCGCAAGGTTCGCAACCGTCGTCATGATCGACGTTTTGTAGCCGTCAAAGCTGACGCTGCGCGTTTCGGAAAGCAGAACTTTGCCGTTTTCGTCCACAACGCCGATCTTCACAGCCGTGCCGCCGATATGCCTAAAAGCGTACTCATGAAATGGCCTCAACAAATCTGCGGGTGATGTCACGCGGGCGTGTGATGGCCGTGCCGATAACCGCTGCGTGCACCGGGTAAGAGAACACCTTCTGCAGCTGGCCGCGCTCCCAAACACCGCCCTCCGCGATGACCGGCACGTTCAGCTCCGTCGTGATGCGGGAAAGCAGGTCATAGTTTGGGATAGCCGTGCCCTTCGTCTTTGCCGTGTAGCCGCACAGCGTCGTGCCGACAAGGTCAAAGCCGATCTCCGCCGCGTGTTTGCAGTCTTCATAGCAAGAGCAGTCTGCCATAAAGAGCTGATTCGGGTACTTTGCGCGCGCTTCCTTGAACAGCGTATCAAGATCAAGGCCGTTCGGGCGCGGACGGTCTGTTGCGTCCAGCGCGATGATCTCCACGCCGGTCGCCGCCAGTGCATCGATCTCCTTCATCGTCGGCGTGATATATACATCACTGTCGTCATATACGCTCTTGATGATGCCGATGACCGGCAGGTCAACTTCCTTTTTGATGTCCACAATATCCTCGCAGGTATTGGCACGAATACCCACAGCACCGCCCTCTTTTGCGGCAAATGCAAGGTGGCCCATAAAGTGGTAGCCGTAAAGCGGCTCATCCGGCAGCGCCTGGCAAGAGACAATTACGCCGCGGTGGATCTGGTTTAAAATTTCCTGATTTGTCATAAAAACGCGTCCTTTCGTTTTTGAAAACATCCTGTAACTCTATCTTAGTCCGCTTTGTACGTTGCCTTGAGCCCAATTTCAAACATACGGCTCCACGGCAGGAAAATATCTTTCACGGTTACTTTGTCCGCAACGGACGTCATTTCCGTCTCTACAAACTTGCGCAGCTCCTCCAAAACGGCGTTGGCCGCCTTGCCGCGCTGCTCTTCGCACCAGAAGTACGTCATGCCCCACTGCGGCAGAATGTGCTCCGTCACGTAGCTGCGCACGACCGCACCGTAGCCGAAGTCCTCGATAAAACGCTCCACAAGGAAGTTCTGCTTCGCTTCGGTATTATTCTGGTACATATTGTTCACAATCATCGCGAGCACCGTGCCCATGGAGTTTGCAGAGGTGTTCCAGCCTGCATAACCTGCAAGCTTCATCAAAACACCCTGCTTATTGAGCACGCGCAGAAGCTGCAATTCGCCGCCGTTCGTGTAGGCATTGTCGAGGATCGCCGTCGGAATGCCGCGCTTCAAGCAATCGTTCACAAAGTACAGAAACTCTGCCATATTGCGCTCCACATCATAGTTGATGTTGTTCGCCGGCTGATTTGCGGCTTCTTCCATCTCGTTTGCCGGAGCGGTGATGCCCATCACAACGTCGGCGTCGGCGAGCGACGGCACAGCGATGCAGCCCGCCGCCATGACGTGGTACTTTACGGTTTCATTGAGACTTCTGTCCTCGTAGTTCGGGATCAGCTGCGGCGCCAGCGTGGACGCATACTTGAGGTATACGCGTGGGGTGTTATTCTCAAGCGCGTTGATGGCGCGGGAGACAAGCACCATGCCGAGCTCATCGGCGCCCGGGTACAAGATCACACGGTCATTGAGCACCTTCTCGTCGATCTTCGCGCGCACGGTCTTCTGGTCCATTGCGGTGTAGCCGTACTTTGCGGAATCGTCCTGCGGGATGATGAGAAAATCAATCGTGCCGTCCTCCACAAGGTCGAGCGTGCGGATATTGAAGCTGCCGTTAAACGCGCGGCGGTCAAGATAGTCTTTAAGCGCCGCGGGGTCTACCTTGGCTTTCAGCTCAGAAAGCTCGTCCGCGTCACCCATGCCGAGCTTTTCGAGGTGCGTCAGACGGCCGATATGGTGAATCTCTTTGCCGTAAAGCTCATAGTAATCCGGCTCCTCATCGTCGGAGGAATATTTCGGGCAGCGCATGATGCACTGAAACGCGTACAGCTTTACCTGCGGGTTCTTTTCGCACAGTTCTTTTAAAAGCATCAGACGCTCCAAAACCGTCTCCTCGGAAAGATGATGCAAGCGCGAGGGAATCAGGCCGCCGTACAGCAGCGTATCGATGGAAATGACCGCCGCGTCTGCCTTTTCGATATTTGCGAGCAGGAAATCGCGGATGAATTCATAAGACGCCGGTGTCTTCTTCTGGCCGAGATGCTCCGGGCGAATGATCGTATACTTTTCGCCGTTGAAAATTTTGGACGGGAAATCAAAGTTGCAGGGGCGCTCGTCGAGCGGCAGCAAAATAATATTTTTCATGGTAATCTCCTTTTACGCGCGGATGATCTTCCACGCACGTGTGTTGATGTTCTCCAGCTTCACGTCCGCACCGCCGCCGATGTACAGGCCGCAGTCCTCCGGCACTTCAAAATCGACCCTGCCGGGTGCGAAGTCAAACACATTGCCCTTGAGCGGCAGGTTCTTAGACGGCTTACGGGTGAAGTCAATGTTTCTGAGCTCCACTTCGCGGATGTTGCCGTCCACGCCGTAAATGCCCATGGCGTTCTCGCCCATGCAGGTCACGCCGTCAATGTGCACGTTGCGGATGGCGCAGTCGGTCTCGCGGTGTGGGTCCTGCTCTGCCGGGATATGGTAATCGTGCTTTACAGCCATCATGAAGATCGGCTCGCCGTTGCCCCACCAGTTGCCGGCGCGTACACGCGTGTCAACAATCATGTTGCTGATGCGCACATTCTCCACAAGTGCGGACGTATCGTTGCACATGAAGCAGATGCCGCGGTTGCTCTCCTTGATGATACAGTTCGTGATGATCACGTTGCGAATATGGCTGTAACTGTAGCCGATGACAATTGCCTTCGAGCAGGAACGCAGCACACAGTTCGTAATGACGATGTCCTCGCACGGTTTTGCCCAATCCGTAATGCCGGAAAGCGCAATACAGTCGTCGCCGCTCGAAATATGGCAATCGGCAATAATAACACCTTTACAGCTCGCAATATGGATGCCGTCGTCGTTCGGCACGTTGGGGCTGGTGTCAATCGTAAGGCCAAGCAGCTTTACATTCTCGCACGCGTTAAGGCTGAACGTCCAGCACGGCGCGTCGATAACCTTAATGCCGCGCACAGTAACATTCTTCGCATTGTGGAAGAAGATACACTGGCTCGGGCGCGTGCCGATGGGGTATGTGCATTCGGCTTCCTGCTCCTTTGTGAACGGAACACGGCTGCTCGGTACGTTCATCACGCTTGTATCATAAAACGATGTGCCGGAAAGGTCAATGGTGCCGCTGCCGTCGATAGTCACATTGTCGTGGTCACGGTTGATAAGCAGGGCACGCAGCACCCCCATTTCATTGTGGATAAAATCCTGTGCAGGGTAGTCGTCGATATTCGTGGAGCCCTTTAAAACAGCGCCCGGCTCCAAATGCAACGATGCACCATTCAGATGGATTGTACCGGTAATGAACACGCCGCCGGGAACGAGCACGGTCTCGCCCGTCTCCCCTGCGCGGTCCACAGCCGCCTGAACGGCTTTTGTGTTGACGGTCTTGCCGTCAGCCACCGCACCGAAATCTCTGATATTTAACATTATCTCTTTCCCCAATTCTCTTCAGAGTTCATATTTTCTGCACCGAAATATTCGGTGTAACAGACATCTTAAATCAATTTCAAGTTTAAAAGTAAGAATAATGAAGCAAGGGCGCAGGACCTTTTGCGTCCTGCGCCCTGCATTCAGATCATTATTCAGGTTTCAGAAGAGCAATTAGCCTTCCGTGGTGCCCTTTGCGATCTCGAGTACGTTCGGGTTAGCATCCAGATAAGCCTTGAACTGGGTTCTGTACTCTTCGAGGTACTTGTCGAGGCCAGCAGCCTTCAGCTTTTCGATAGCAGCATCGATGTTGTCCTCATAGGAAACCATACCGACCTTAATCGGGTAGATGGAGGAGATGATCTCGGTCTGGAGGTTCGTCAGCTCACTGGTAACGTTAGAGGAATCAAAGATGAAACCTGCTGCCGGGGAAATGACGTAGTTGTCAGACTTGTAGGTCATGTAATCGACCTGCTCGTCCGGCGTATCGGTAGCATAAGCCATGTACGGCAGGTAGCCGGTCATCCAGGTATCCATGTTGTACAGAGGGTTGCCGTCGTCGCCCTTGACCTGCTCAATTCTGTGATCGCCGGTCTTGGTGTAGTGCGTGCCCTCAATGCCATAGTGGAAGAGGTCATGGTTCTCTTCGGAAGCATACAGCCAGTTGAGGAACTTGAGGCCGGATTCCGGATCCTCAGAAGTGGAAGAAATCGCATTCAGGTTCTGCACATAGGTGTAGATCATGTCCGGAATGTCATCGCCAAAAGCTTCAACCCACTTGACTTCTGCGCCTTCAACACCGTTCTTCTGCATCGTAACACCCGTGTACGGGTCGAATGTCTGGGACGGAAGCATTGCGCCGTAATTTGCATCGTCGTACTGTTTCTGGTGGTCGCGGTTTAAGATATCCGGGTCGATGAGACCGGCCTGATACATCTCGTAGTAGGTGTTTGCGTCCTTCTTGAATTCTTCGGACTCATAGAAGGAATCAACCGTGCCGTCCTGACGGATGAGGCAGATGCCGAGGGAGTTCTCAACATAGAACGGATAGGTATCATAGCTTCTGTGGAGCCAGTGCGCCGTATCCTGAACCTGATGGAACCAAGAATAAGCCTTCATACCGGTCTCGTTGAGGATCTCGTCCTGAGACTTCTTCATGAGGTCGATGATGCCTTCCGTCGTGTCCGGGAACTCGTCGTAGCCGACCTTCTCAGCGATGTCGGAACGGTAGTCCATGTAGGACATCGTGTTGTCGAAGGATCTCCAGTAGCACGGTACTGCGTACTCTTCGCCCTTGTAGAGGGTGCCCAGCCACTCGGTCTCAGAGAACTTGTTGTAGAGGTCCGGGTAGTTCTGGATGGAATCGTGGATGGAGGAGATAGCACCCATACCTGCGATAGCGGAAAGGTTCTTAACGTCCTGCATAACATGCAGCAGCTCGAACTCTTCACCGGTCGTCAGCATGAGGTTCAGCTTCTCAGCATAAGCATCCCACGGGATTCTTGTGACGGAAACCTCAATGTTTACGCCGTCTTCCTTCAGTTTCTCGTTGACAGCAGCCATACCGGTCTCATAGTCCGGGCAAAGTGTGCCCGGCTGTACAATACGCATCGGGTGAATGGTGCCGTCGTCCTCTGTTGCCGAAGATTCGTCAGATGTGGAAGCATCGGACGAAGTAGAAGCCTCAGAGGAAGCAGAAGATGTGCTGTCAGCACTGGAAGTGTCGTTGTTGCCGGAGCAACCTGCAAAAGCCGTAACGACCATTGCAGCTGCCAGAGCCATTGCCAGCAGTTTCTTCGTTGTCTTCATTTCTTACTTCAACTCCTTGAAAATTGATATATGTGTAACCGTCTTCCACGGTAAACACCGAATTAAAATGTGTGCGAGCGATTAACCCTTAACAGCGCCGACGACCATGCCCTTAACAAAGTACTTCTGTAAGAACGGATACAGAATGATGATCGGGCCCATGGTGATAACGGAGGTCGCCATCTTAAAGCTTTCCTTCGGCGGGTTTACGTTGACCGTAGCGCCGGCAGTGAGCTTGCTCAGTGCAGTAATCTGAGATTGAATCTTGAAGAGGAGCATTTGCAAAGAGTAGTACTTCTCATCATTTACGAGCATAACTGCGTTAAAGTAGTTGTTCCAGTAGCCAATGGCATAGAACAGAGCAATCGTAGCCAGAACCGGCATGCAAAGCGGGAAGTAAATACCAAATGCGATCTTCACTTCGCCTGCACCGTCAATCTTTGCGGATTCGTTCAGCTCGGCCGGGATACCGCGTACAAAGTTGCGCACAAGGAACATATTAAAAGGATTGAACAACAGGCTCGGTACGATGAGTGCCCAGATGTTATCGTAGCAGTTCAATGCTTTACACATCATGTACCACGGAACAAGGCCCGCAGAGAAAACCATGGTGATGTAGAAGTAAAGGGACAGACCGTCTCTGTAACGGCAGGAACGGTTTGCAAGGGTGTAGCCTGCGCCGAATGTGACGAACGATGCAACGACGGTACCGACAACCGTTGCAATCGTCGTTACAAGATAGGACTGCGGAACGGATGAGGACGGCAGGAAGAGCATTTTATAGGCTGCAGCCGACCATTCGCTCGGCCAGAAAGAGTAACCGTTGATCGTAATCGATTTCTCACTGCTGAAAGAAACAATGATAACGAGAACAAACGGCAGGACGCATATCAATGCGAACAGAGCAACGACGAGATAAATGACGAATGTACCGACGTTCTCCCCCGTGCTGTGCTTGATTTTGTTGTTGGTGTTAGACGGCTTTGTCGCCGCCGCAACCGTGCTGTTCATGAGCTTGTCTCCTTTCCCTGTATCAGAACAGTGCGCCATCCGGGAACTTTCTTCTGACGATCCAGTTTGCTGTGAAGACCAGAATGAAGCCGACGATGGACTGATAGAGACCGATAGCCATGGAAAGGCTCGGATCACCTGTGTTCTTAAATGTACGGTAAACGTATGTATCAATAACTTCTGCAATCGGCATCAACGAGCTGTTGTCGCGGATGATCGCATACAGCATACCGAAGTCGCCGTAGAAGATGCGACCGACAGACATCAGGGTCATGATGCAGATGGTCGGCGCAAGCAGCGGGATCGTGATGTAAATGATACGCTTAAAGCGCGTAGCGCCGTCGATATAAGCTGCTTCGTAAAGGCCTTCGTCAATGCCGGTGATCGCTGCGAGGTAAACGATCGTGTTGTAGCCCGTGTTCTTCCAAATGTTGAGGATCAGAAGAATCGGGTACCAGTAGCCGGGGGTAGAATAATAATTGATGCGCGTACCCATCAGATTGTTGAGCAGGCCCGTCTCTGTACCAAGGATACCCTGCAGCATGTAGCTGACGATAACCCAGGAAATAAAGTACGGGAAAAGCATCATGGACTGAGAAACCTTAAGAAACTTCTTCGCCTTAACCTCATTGAGGACGATTGCCAAAACAATGGAGCAAACCGTACCGACGATGAGGAACAGAATGTTGATGACGAGCGTGTTGCGCGTAACGGTCCACGCCCAGCTGGATTTGAAGAAGTATTCGAAGTTTTTCAGACCGACAAACGGGCTAAAAACACCCGTCTTGTAGTTGAACTTCTCAAATGCAATTACGATGTACGGCAGTGTCAAATAAGAAAAGATGAAAGTGTAAACGACCGCGGGCAGCGCAAGCAGGTACAAAAACTTGTTTGTCCACAGCTCTTTAAAAGGATTCACTCTCTTCTTGCTGACATCAACCAAAGCTGACGCCTTACTCATGTTTGCGATCATCCTCTCCGAATAATGTGTCTCTTCTATATAATATAAGGAAGAGTTTTGTTCACCTCTGCACAGCCGCACATATAAAGTAAAGCTTATTTGCTTTATATTTATATATTGACTCTGCAAATGCGAACCCGGAATATCGCTATTCCTGCTGAAAACAAAGTGCCGACAAAACTTGGTGTTTGCCAAAGCGTGTCGTTTTGCAATCACAGCGCACCGGGCGCCCTCCCTCATGGGTCTTCCCGAAACCTCTGCCCCGTGCAGAGATACCGTTTTTGCAAACCGCTTGTTTGTTTTCGATGAATAAACTTTAACACGCTGTGAACGATTTGTAAAGTATTCTTTTTGCGATAAACTCCAAAATTTCAAAACAACTTTGCATTTTGGCAGTTTCAAGGCACTTCACAAATTTCGCTTTTCTCCATTTTTTGAGAATCGAATCACTTTTTTCGGCTTTTCGTGATATGAAACTACGGTTTTTTACGATTTGAATCAATAATCTGATTTTTCGCTTGCGTTTAGTGCCAAAATCCGTTATCATAGAGTTATACGAAATCTAAATCGTGTTTTTCGTTCTCTTTCTGTATTTGGAGTGTTGTATTTTGTTTAGAAAAGTAAAAACCCGGCTGTTCAACCGGTACCTTTTCAGTATTTTCTGCGTGGTGGCCATAGCCGTTATACTCGTCACGCTTTTAACTTTCACCATCTACGCAAATTTGCAGGTCAGCTCTGCGCGCACCTATTCTGTGCATCAGTTGGAGCAGGTCTGTCAGATGACGGACATGCTCTACAGCCAAATGCGCTCCGTTAATAATCAAATTTTACAGAACAGCAATACGAACCGTTGCCTCTCCTCCAATACCTTCAACCGACTCATCGAAGCCGACGCAGGCATCAAGTTACGCGAAATCCAAACGGCGCAGAGCTATACGCGCTATGTTAGCCTTTATAACTCCGCCTCCAACCGTTTCGTCTCCAGCTCTACGGCAGATTTTCTCACGGATGACGATATTGCATACTATTATCGTAGATTGCCCGATAATCCCGGCGCCGATACCTGCCTTCTGCGCATGATCGGTGCAAACTACGCCACACAGCAGCTCAAGACCCGTTATGTCTATTCCTTCGTCTTCCGCGTACAGCTACGCAAAGGCGGCTCGCCCGACCTCATCATCGTAGACGTGGACGAAGATTATTTCAACGATTCCATATCGAACCTGCGCACCTCGAACGGCTTTCAGCAGGTCCTGCTTTTGAACCGTTACGGCGAGGTTTTCTCCACCAATATCGCTGAAGGTGATTCAGAAACCTTTACGCATGCAAAACCCGACAATACTATTGTCTCCGTGGAGGATTTCCCGGAGCTGACCGACAATTCCGGCTCCTTCTCCTACACCTGCGCTGACCATACCGAAGCGCTCGTCACCTACGCCAAGGCGTCTTCCTCCGGCTTTACGATCTTCAATATTGTGCCGTACTCGAATATTTACAGCGGTCTCCCCCAGCTCGCCATCATCACGTTACTCGCCGGCATTCTTGTTCTCTGCGTCGGCATGTTCATCTCGTTCCGCACCAGTGCAAAGCTCTCTGCGCCAATCGAAGTGCTATACAGCAACTACGTCAAAAAGCCGTCGAACGACCATGCCGGCGATGAGCTCGACCAGCTCAGCAAGGCCTTTTCCGATATGTACATGAAAGCCGATAAGCTGGAGCAAGGCCTCATCTCCTCCTATTCCGATTCCAAAAAGCGCAACATTCAGCGACTTATGCACGGCGAGTATGGACAGATTCCGAATTACATCGAAGTATACCAAAGCTACGGCATCGACCTCACCGCGCCGTATTACACCATCGTCATTATCAGTGCAGCCTCCAAAGAGTTGCGCTTCGGCCCGGATGACCCAAACTATTTCATTTACAGCTACGCTCTCGAAAACCTCGCCACCGAAGTTTTGGGGCAGTTCGGCAGTGTCGTACCGTATCGCAATTCGCACAACTTTCTCGTGATGTTGCTCCCCCTGCAAAAGAACGCCTACCCGGAAAAGCTTGTGCCGGAGCTTGAGCGCGTGTGCGAGGTCATGCAGCGCGAGTTTGCCATGAACACCACCGTCTGCATCGGCACCATCGTGGAGACAGCCGTCAATATCAACCTCTGCTATGAGGCGACGAACATCGCACTGGAATATTCCGCCATCCGTAATCAGGGCAAAATTTTCTTCGCCTATGAGACCGGCCAGAATATCAATCTCAACTCATACCACAACAAGCTCCACATGAAGCTTGCCGAGCACATCCGCGCAAATGACCTCGATGCCTGCTCGCATGAGTTCGATCTCGCGCTTTCCTACATGTCAAACGTCAGCTTCAATACAGCCGTTGCGTATTTCAATCACGTCATGATGTCGCTGCTCGACGATTTCTCCACCACTTTCACGGATGACGACACCGCTTATCCCATCTTGATGGATAAACTGAATAAAATTGACCGTCAGCTACCGAATGTCTATATGCTGCGCAAGCGCTGCATGGAGTTCATCACCATTTTGGCGCATCATCAAAGCATCAATCGCAAATACGGCAACGAGCTTGCCGCCGATGCCGCAAAGGAATACATCGATAAAAACTACGCAAATCCTGATCTTTCCCTGAAAATGCTCGCCGGCATGGCAGGCCTTTCCTCCGCCTACTTCGGCAAAATTTTCGCCACGCAGATCGGCTATTCGTTCAGTGATTACCTCAGCAACACTCGCATGAAAAAGGCCGAGCAGCTTCTGCGTGAGACTAAGCTGCCCATCAACCAAATCAGCGAAGCCATCGGCATTGTGAACACGAACTACTTCTATTCTATCTTCAAGAAAAAGTATGGCATGACACCGCTCGCCTACCGCCGCGCGCGTTCCGGCGAAGCGGAAGATACAAAATCCGAAGAACAGGACGAAACTACAGAGTAATTCACCCGGTTTTACGGACCGTTCACGAATTGTTAGCGGTTGATTTTCATAATTTTTCGGAAAACGAATTGATTTTTTGTGCATTTACGCTTATAATGTGTATAGAACATTGAAAGGCGGCGAGCAAATGCGCATCCGTAAAAAACCACTTGGAGACAAAAACTTAGTCGGCGCACGTATTGAGAGCATTCGCCGCAATCGTGGCATGAAACAGAAAGAGCTGCTCGCGCAGCTGCAGGTGCGCGGTGTTGACATCAACGCCTCTGCCCTCTCTAAGTTAGAGGGTCAGCTTCGCACCGTCACGGATATCGAGCTTTTAGCCTTCGCCGAAATTTTAGACGTCGATGTCTTCTGGCTCCTCACCGGCAAATCCCAACAGATCTAAAACCAAAACCGGGTAGCACACCGCACGGCAGCTTACCCGGTTTTTTTAGCTTTTTATCGTTTGTTTATTTCTATCTCCCCTGCACCGCAAAATGCGTCCTATACAAAAATTCCCGGAGAGCACACGGCTTTCCGGGAATTTCATTCTGTAATAGAAACACTTGCTAAAAAGCAGCTCGGGTCAGATTACTTCTTGCTCTTCTCGCCCTTATGCACAGCCCACATGGTGTACAGCGGAGCCGCAATGCACAGCGAGGAATAGCAACCGACAATCGTGCCGACCATCATCGGCAGTGCAAAGCTCTGTACAGAGCTTATGCCATAAACCGCCGCAACAATGTAGATGACAAGCAGCGCCATGAAGGTGGTCAGAGATGTCAGAATAGAACGCGTCATTGTCTGATTGAGGCTCTTGTTGACGATAGCCGGCAGTGCATCCGGGCTCTTCGTCGGGGAGAGCTTGCGGTTCTCACGAATACGGTCGTAAATGACGATGGTATCGTTCAGCGAGTAGCCGAGGATTGTCAGGATAACAGCGATGAAAATATCGTTGATCGAGAAACCGAAAATCACAAACGCGAAATACACAAGCAGCACGTCATGCACAAGTGCGATGAGCGCCGTAACGCCGGCGGAAAGACCGCCGATTTTCTTAAAGCGCAGTGCAATGTAAACGAGCAGGATCACGAACGTGATGAGCAAGCAAACAAGGCACTTCTGGAAGAACTTCGCGCCCATGGTCGGGTCAACGGAGCTCGATTCCACCACGTTGAACGTGCGGTCGGCATACGCGTCGGATAGGGACTGCGCGATTGCCTGCTGTTCATCGAGCGTCACAGCTTCGTTGCCCGCAAAGGACAGCGTCACTTGGTTTGCGTCCGTGCCGAACGTCTTGCTCAATGCAACGGAAACGTCGCGGCCGGTCTCTTCTTTTACGAGGGACGCGATTTCATCCGTATCGACTTCGCCGTCTACGGAATACTTAATCATTGCACCGCCGACGAACTGAATGTCCATCTTCGTGCCACGAATGAAATTGAAAATCAAGCCGATGACCATCAGGCCAATCGAGATGCCGAACAGAATTTTTCTGTTCTTATAGAAGTCAAAATCAAACTTTTTCATTACTTATCCGCACCTCCAAACAGCCATTTCTTACGGAGCGGCTTGAAGCCGGAAAGCGATTTGATCATCAGACGAGAGCAGAATACGCCCATGATGAAGTTGCCGATTACGCCGACAAGCAAAGTGTAGCCGAAGGAGTAGATCGCACCAGTCGTGGATTCGCCGAAAATCTTAGAGAGAATGTTAGACGGACCGAACACGCCGATGAGCATGATGGCAACGATCAAAATCGTGATGTTGCCGTCGATGATCGACCAAAGGCTGTTGGAGCAGCCCTTCTGAATGGCGCCGTCCAGCGTTTTGCCGGTGCCGAGTTCTTCCTTAATACGGCTCGCGGTGATAATGTTCGCATCCACGCCCACGCCGATGGAAAGGATAATACCCGCAAGACCCGGCAGAGTCATTGTAAAGCTGTTCACAAACGGGAAGTAGCCGGAAATCGCCGCAAAGGTGATTGCAAGCTGACCCACAAGCGTCAGCACAGCCGCAAAGCCCGGAACCTTAAAGATGATGATCATAAAGACCGCAATGAGCGCAAAAGCGATTACGCCGGCCATGACCATGGCATCCAGAGACTTCATGCCGAGCGTCGGGTTCACGGTGCTGAAGTTCGAGGTCTGCAAAGCAAAAGGCAGCGCGCCGCCCTGAATCTTTGCGGCAAGCTCGGAAGCCGTGGCTGCCGTAAAGTTACCGGTAATAGAAGCCTTGCCGTCTGTGATAACCGCGTTAACGGTCGGGTAAGAAATCATAATGTCATCCATCCAGATGGAGATTGTCTTGCCCTTCAGGCGTTCGGTCGCTTCCGCAAACTTCTTTGCGCCCTCATCGGAAAGCGTCAGGGAAATCGCATAATCATAGCTGCCGGAGGTGGAATTCTCCTGCATGATCGGCTTTGCCTCCGTTACATCGCTGCCTTCCAGAATGATGTTTTCCGCCGTTGTACCCGTCGGTGTCTGGTAAACCGGGTTGCCCTCGCCGTCTACCGTCTGAGTCTCGTAGGACTTACCTTCGCGGAATGTCAGCAGTGCCGTTGCGGAAATTTCTTCAATCGCCTTCTCCGGGTCAAAGTCCGATTCGCCGCTCTTCCACGGGAAACGAACAATGATCTTGTCGTTGGCTTCGTCGGTGTAAATCTCGTAGTCCGTAATGCTCTTCGAGACCATACGCAGCTCAATGATTGCCTTTGCGGCTTCAAGCTGCTCTGCGGTCGCCTCCACGCCGTCAGCCGGGCTGAAGGTCGCTTCCACGCCGCCGCGGATATCAATACCCCATCTTATATCGCCGGCGCCCTTGATCCATGTGTTCTTCGTGTCACCGTTCTGCGTGTAAACGCCGAAGACCGATGTGTATGTAAGCGCAAGGATCAGAGCCGCGATGATAAAAAACACAGGTTTTTTCACGCGCTTCATCTAATTGTTTCCTCCAATGGATAAAACCGCCGTTTTATCCGTTTACTTTTAAAATGTCCGTCATGTAAAGCAGGGTGGAAAGAACCACCCTGCAAATTTACACCTGACGATTTAAATTATTCCTCAGAAGCGTCCTCGCCCTGGTCTTCGAGCAGAGCACGGATAGAGAGGGAAACTCTCTTCTTGTCGAAATCGATGTCGGTAATCTTCACCTTAACAACGTCGCCAACCTTCAGAACGTCCTGCGGCTTCTCGATTCTTCTGTCCGCAATCTGAGAGATGTGGATGAGACCGTCGATGCCCGGGAGGATCTTAGCAAATGCGCCGAACGTGGTCATGCCGACAACGGTAGCGTCGCAAACCGTGCCAACCGGATACTCGTTCTTGAGAATCTCCCACGGATTGTCTTCCTTCTTCTTGTAGCCAAGGGAGATCTTGCCGTTCTCACGGTCAAGGCTCTTGACATAAACCTGAACGGTGTCGCCGACGGAGACAACTTCGCTCGGGTGCTTGATGCGGTTCCAGGAGAGCTCGGAAATGTGGATCATGCCGTCCACGCCGCCGAGGTCAACAAATGCACCGAAGTTCGTGAGGGACTTAACGGTACCCGTAAACTCCTGACCTTCTTCAACAGACTCCCAGAACTTAGCCTGTGCTGCCTTTCTCTGCTCGCGGAGCACGGAACGGATGGAGCCGACCGCACGGCGGCGCTGACGGTTGACTTCGATGATGCGGAACTGAACGTCCTGACCCTTCAGAGCCTCAAGATCGTCACCGCGGTTTGCAACAGCCTGAGAAGCCGGGATGAAGACACGGATGCCGTTATACAGAACAATCACGCCGCCCTTAACAACTTCTGTGACCTTGCCGGTGAGGATTTCTTCAGCGTCCATAGCCGCTGCGATGTCTTCCCAGCCCTTGATGGCATCGATGCGCTTCTTGGAGAGCATGATGGTGCCTTCCTGATCGTTCGTCTTCATGATGAGCAGATCCATCTCGTCGCCGATCTTTACAAGATCTTCCGGCTTCGCGTTCGGATCGTTGCTAAGCTCGTTAGCCGGGATGTAGCCGGCCTGCTTTCTACCGACGTCAACATACACTTCGGTGGGAGAAATGCTTACAACTACACCGTGCACCTTTTCGTCTGTATTTAAGCTCTTGAGTGATTCCTCAAGCATCTCCTCAAAATTAAGCTCATTTGTTTCAATTTTGTCTGTCATGGTAACAAGTACCTCCTTTATTATGCTTGCCGGTGTTGAAGCACCGGCAGTTATGCCGATATTCATTTTGCCCTTTACAGGCAGGGCCGCAAGCTCCGCCGCCGTCTCAATGAGATACGTCTGCGCATACGGTTCACAGACCTCCTTGAGCTTCGCCGTATTCGAGCTGTGACGCCCGCCGATGACGAGCATCAAGTCGCTTTCACGCGCAAGCTCGCGTGCTTCGCGCTGGCGATTTGTTGTAGCCTTACATATTGTATCAAAAACTGAAGCGTTTGTACATACCTTTTTTACGAAATCCAAACATTTTTCCCATTCTTCTACGTTAAAAGTGGTCTGTTCACAAAAAAGAAGGGGCATTTCGGCAAGTTCAGGCTCATTTTTGAATAGATTTTCGAGTTCTTCGCGCGTTTTGAAGGTGCGGTACGGCGTTTTGCAGCAGCCGAGTATGCCCTCCACCTCCGGGTGTTTTGCATCGCCGGCCAGCATCACGCGCCTGCCCTCGCGCTCTCCGTCGGAAACAAGGCGGTGAATCTTCTGCACATACGGGCACGTCGCGTCCTTGTAATCGACACCGAGCGCTTTCAGTTTTTCGATGACCTCGGGCGGTACACCGTGCGAGCGGATGACAACCGTCTCCCCCGCTTTCGCGTCCTCGGGCGCATCTATAATGCGCACGCCTTTGCGGCCGAGCTCCTCCACAAGCTGCGGGTTATGGATGATCGGCCCGAGCGTGCAGACGGTTTTGTCCTCGTCAAGCAATTTGTAAACGGTCTCCACCGCGCGGTTCACACCAAAGCAGAATCCCGCTGTTTTCGCCACGCGGATCATACTTCCTTCCACCTGTTCCCCATAATATCGAGACCTTCCTCGCGCAGCTTCTGCACCTCGGCAAAAATATTGCGCGAAACACGGCGGTAAATCATACCGGAATCTTCGGTCAGGCCCATGTCCTCAAACCGGATTGGCTTGCCGATGTTGATGACCATTTTCTTAAACACCTTCGGGGGCTTGCCGCCCTCGCCCACGATCGCCACAGGCAAAATCGTGCAGTGCGTCTTGTACGCCAGCATTACCATACCCATTTTCGGGTTCAAAAGCTCGCCGGTCTTCGAGCGCGTACCCTCCGGGAACATGCACACGACCTTTTCTTCCTCCAAAAGGTCAATCGCCGTCTGAATGCCCTGTGCCCCGCCCGTGCCGCGGGAGATTGGGAACGCGCCGAGGCTCTTCAAAAATCCGCCGATGAGCTTGTTTTCAAAAAGCTCGGCCTTCGCCATATAGTGTAATTGTCGTTTCGGTATTGCGCAGCCAAGGTAAATCGGGTCGCCCATCGTCACGTGGTTAGAACAAACGAGCAGCTTGCCGGTAAGCGGCATGTTCTCTCTGCCTATAATACGGTACGGGTGCAGAATTTTAAAGAAAAACAGCATCACGTACTTTGCAAGGAAATACCACCAGGAAAGGTGTTCCTTCGGCTTCTTATTTTCAGCCATGCTTCACGCCCGTCCTTTCTTCCACGATCTCCAGTAAGCGTTTCACCGTACCGTTAAAATCCAGTTCGCTGTTGTCAAGCAAAATGCTGTCCTCCGCTGCCTTAGATTGCTTTTCGTCCTGCTTGTCGCGGCGAATAACGTCCGCAAGCGTTTCTTCATAGCTCACGTCCACGCCTTTTTCCTTGAGCTCCTTGTAGCGGCGCTCGGCGCGCACCTCGGGCGAAGCCGTCAGGAAAATCTTCACCTGTGCGTTCGGCAAAATCGTCGTACCGATGTCTCGGCCGTCCATGATGACGTTGTACTTTTTCGCCATATCCACCTGCGCGGAGAACAGAAACTTACGCACTGCCGGTACGGAAGCACACGCAGAGGCCGCCATAGAGACCTCCGGCGTGCGGATAAGGCCGGATACATCCTCCCCGTTTAAAATGACGTGCTGCACGCCGTCTTCGTATTTCAGATCGACCTGAATATCCCGGAGCTTCGGCTCCACCGCTTCTGCGTCTGCAGGGTCAACTTCACTGCGCAGCAGGTAAAGCCCCACCGTGCGGTACAGCGCGCCCGTGTCCACATAAACAAAGCCGAGCGCCTTTGCAGCCGCTTTTGCCACGCTGCTTTTACCTGCGCCGGCAGGTCCGTCAATCGCTATTGCATACATAATATAACTTCCTTATATATAATGATAGTTTACAGATTTTCGCCCGCCGCGTGTCCCGTTGCAAAGGCGATCTGCAGGTTAAAGCCGCCCGTGTACGCGTCCACGTCCAGAATTTCCCCCGCAAAGTATAAGCCCTGAATTAATTTGGACTGCATCGTCTTCGGGTCGACTTCCTTTACGGAAACGCCGCCCGCCGTCACAATCGCGCCGGAAAGCGGTGCAAAGCCGGAAATCTCCACCGTAAAGTGCTTTAAGACATCCAAAAGCACCGCACGCTGCTCGCGCGTGATGGTGTTGCACTTCTCTTCCGGCGGAATGCCCGACCGCCGCACGACAACCGGGATCATCTTTTGCGGCAATAATTCATCGAGCGAATTGCTGAAATTGCGATTCTTGTTTTTCTCTAAATCGCGTAAAAGGCGCTGGTCAAGCTGTTCCGGGGTGAGCGCCGGCTTTAAGTCGAGCGTCACTGTGTATCTGCCGGGCGCCATATGGCGCATGTGCGCGCTCGCACTCAAAATCGTCGGGCCGGAAAGCCCAAAGTGCGTGAACAGCAGCTCACCGAAGTCCGTGTAGACCGGCTTCTTTTTCTTTTCATTGTCCGTCACGGTCACGCCGCAGTTGCGCAGAGAAAGCCCCTGCATCGCCGGGCAATCCTCGTCATCAGAGGTCAGCGCCACCAAAGACGGACGCATAGGAATAATGGTGTGCCCCAGCTTTTCCGCCAGCTGCGCGCCGTCGCCGTTTGAGCCCGTGCCGGGGTACGAAGCGCCGCCGCACGCCAAAAGCACGCTGGGGGCCTCAAACACATCGTTTTCCGTGCGCACGCCGATGACGCTGCCGTTTTCGGTCAGCACCTCTTTCACATTGCCCTGCCGAATTTCCACGCGGCACTTTTTCAGCTTCTTCCAAAGCGCGTCCGCAATGTCGTGTGCATTGTCCGAGACCGGAAACACGCGGTTGCCGCGCTCCGTTTTCAACGGCACGCCAAGCCCCTCAAAAAAGTCCATCGCGTCCTGCGGGGTGAAATGGTTCACCGCCCCGTACAAAAACCGGCCGTTACCGGGCGTGGATTCAATCACTGTGCGCGGATCGCAGTTGTTCGTTACGTTGCAACGGCCCTTGCCCGTAATGCGGATCTTCCGCCCAAGCTGTGCGTTCTTTTCTAATAATAAGACGTGCTTGCCGCGCTCTGCCGCCGTGATCGCCGCCATCATGCCCGCAGCGCCGCCGCCGACTACGACTGCATCAAACATTACGTTCCTCGTCGGTCTTGTCTTCGACCTTCTCGTACACGCCGTACTCGTCCCAAATGGTCTCCAGGTTTAAGAGTGTATTCGCCACTTCGTCTTTCTTTTTAATGGCCACCGTCACAATAAGCGCGTTGATAAGCGCCATCGGGCCCACAAGCGAATCGACAAATGAGACCATGTCGCTCTTTGCAAGCAGCACATGTTCCGCATACTTCGTCAGCGGAGAAAGCGTGCTGTCCGTAATGGCCACAACCGTCGCACCGCGGTCGGAAGCGTATTTCAGCGCCTTCACTGCTTTTTTGGAGTACCGCGGGAAGCTGATGCCGACAAGCGCGTCTCCCTCGCCGATGTGCACCATCTGTTGTAAAATCTGCGCTTCGCTCGTCGCGCTGATAAGCTGCACGGAATCGAACACCAAGGAGAAGTAGTACGAGAGGAACGTCGCAATGGCAAGCGAGCTGCCTGCACCGATGATATAAACCTTCTTTACCTTCACAAGTGCATCGGCCGCACGGTAAAACTCCTCATGCGAAATAGACTCCTTCGTGCGGCGGATAATGTCGATGTCCTGATCCATCGAGCTGTCAAGCAGGCGGTCAAGCGGAATGTTCGTCGAGGTCATTTCAAGGCGTTGCACGCTCGTCATGCGGTTGCGGATCATCTCCTGCATCGCCTGCTGAAGCGCCGGATAGCCGGAGTATCCGATCTCCGTCGCAAAGCGCACCACGGTCGATTCGCTCACACCGACCGTCGCGCCAAGCTTCGAGGCCGTCATAAACGCCACCTTGTCGTAGTGCTCCTCAATATACTTCGCGATCAACCTCTGACCTTTGGAAAACGATCTCGCATTTTGCTTAATGCGATTCGTAAGCTGGATATTCATGGGTGATTTCCTTTCTTTACGTTTCCTGACAGGAAATTTTACAGCACGAGTCGCCGCTTCCTGCAAAATTTCCTCCGTGCAGACGCGGCCGCATACCTGCCCCTACGGACAGGGCACACGTATACACGGTATCATAATGTTTATTTTAGCCGATATTCCTGCAAAAATCAAGGGATATTTTCGCTGTTTTCTATGAATTTCAAACCGTTTTTGCAGGAAGCGAATCCTTTCATGCAAAGGTATGTCCGTACAGCACGGATATACCTCTCCATTCTTTGCCATCCTTTACAAAAGAAGCTTGCAATTTCTTTCGTTTTGTTGTATCCTTATTCCGATTATTAACCGTTTAATTCTGTTGATTTCCCACAACAGAATAAACGCACCCGTCTTTTGGAGGTCTTTTATGGAAAGTAAAACGCTCATTTCGTCCATTCGTGAAAATATCGGCAAGGTCATGGTCGGTTCCGAAGAAACCATCGACCTCTTGCTCACCGCGCTTATTGCCGAGGGTCACGTGCTCATCGAAGATGTGCCCGGCATGGGCAAAACCGTGCTCGCAAAGTCACTTGCAAAGTCCGTCAGTCTGGAGTTTAACCGCATCCAGTTCACGCCCGACCTGCTTCCCAGCGACGTCACGGGCCTCAACTACTTCGACCAGAAAGCAAACGATTTTGTTTTCAGCCCCGGCCCGGCATTCTGCAACCTACTCCTCGCCGATGAGATCAACCGCGCCACACCGCGCACGCAGTCGAGCCTGCTCGAGTGCATGGGCGAGCGCCAGATCACCGTGGACGGCGTCACCCGTCCGCTTTCGGCGCCGTTTTTCGTCATCGCCACGCAGAATCCCATCGAAACGCTCGGCACCTATCCCCTGCCGGAAGCCCAGCTCGACCGCTTTTTAATGTGCATTTCCATGGCCTCTCCCACAAAAGAGCAGGAGCGCGCCATCTTGCAGCGCTTTATGAAGGAAGAGCCGCTCGAAACGCTGCAAAGCGTCTGCACGCGTGAGGATATTCTCGCGCTGCAAAAGCAGGCAAAGGAGATTTACATTCACCCCGTCCTGCTCGATTACATGATCGACCTCGTGCAGGCCACGCGCAGTTGGCCGAATATCGATATGGGCGTCAGCCCGCGCGGCAGCCTTGCGCTCGTCCGTGCTGTGCGCGCTTACGCCTTGGTGCGCGGCGGCGCATACGTCGTGCCGGAAGACATCAAGACCGTCGCCGTGCCGGTGCTCGCCCACCGTTTGCAGCTCAGCGGCTCCGTCGGCTCCACCGATGCCCAGAAAAAGGCCATGACCGATGTGCTCTCCTCCGTCGCCCTGCCGACTGAGGACTGGTCAAAGTAATGTGGGCGCTCCTTCTGCTCCCGATCGTTTTGCTCGTCCTCTATTTTGCACAGCGCCTTTTGTTCCGCCGCCTGTGGGACGAAAACCTCACCGTACAGATATCCTTTGACCGCGATTACATTTTCTGCGGCGAAGAAGCGAATCTCGTCGAAACGATCGTGAACAACAAATACCTGCCGCTCCCCGTTTTGGAGGTCGGCTTCGATATGAGCCGCTGGGTGGTGTTTCAGGACGAAGAAAACTCCACCGTCAGCGATATGACCTACCGCCGCGACGTGTTCACAGCGTCCGTGCGCCAGCGCATCACGCGTACACTACCTGTCCGCGGCAAAAAGCGCGGCTATTACCGCATCGCGTCCACCACGGTCACGTCCTACGATTTTCTGATGACCGAAAAGCAGGTGGCACATTTTCCGCAGGAAACGGAGTTCTACGTCCTGCCCGCGCACATTTCCGCAAGCCACATCCGTATTCCGTACAGCAAGATCATGGGTCTGCTCGTCAGCCGCCGGCGTGTGTACGACGACCCGTTCGAGTTTGCCGGCATCCGCGATTACCGCCGCAGCGACCCCATGAAATACATCAACTGGAAGGCCTCCGCGCGCGGCGGCACGCTGCTCGTCAATCAGCACGATTCCACGCTGTCCCAAAAGGTCACTGTCCTGCTCGACTGCACCGGCATCGGCAGCGCCGTGACGGATGCGTTAAACGAGACCGCCATCTCCATCGCCGCCGAACTCGCGGAGCGCATGCTCGCAGACGGCATCTCGGTCTCCGTCATTTCAAACGGCATAGACACCGTAGACGGCAAAATGCTCTCCACCGGCGAGCTCACCGGCCGCAACACCGCACTTTACCTGCGCCGCCGGCTCGCAAGATTGGAATGCCGCAACGACCTCACCCCCATGCCGCAGCTTCTCCGCACCCTGCACGACGGCGCACACGGCAGCGACCTTTACGTGCTCATCTCCAAGGAGCAAAAGCTGCCCGTTCTGCCGGATTTGGAAGCCTTAACGGAGGGCAGTGACGCCATCTGGATCCTGCCGGAAGACCGCAACATGCCGGAGCGCTACAAACTCACGGAGACCTCAAAATCCGTCGAAATCATCCGCTGGGAAGTTTAACGGGAGGGGACAAAATGAAAATTTTCAAAAAGCAAATTCCCGTCCGCCACATTTTATACGTCGTGCTCGGCTGGCTGCACGCCACCATGCTGTGTGTGCCGCTTTACGCGCTCGTTTTAAATTTTGTCTCGGAGGGTATGACAAAAGACGTCATCCTGCAAAACATCCTGCGGGGATTTTTGATTCTCGCCCCCATCGCACTCAGCTGGTTCGCAATAAAATGCCTGCGCCGCATCTTTTTCTATATTCTCGCAAGCATCGGCATCACGGTACTCACCGGCTTCCTGTTCGATTCCGTCCTCATGGCCGTCGTCGCGCTGTTCATCTGTTTCATGCGGCTTTACGGCCGCCTGCACGGCGAAAGCCACTCTCTGTTTGACCACGCCGGCTATGCGGGTCTTGCCGTGTTCGCCGTGCCGTTCCTGTGCTCTGTCTTCACCGACCGCGCCGATTTGATTTTCCAGCCCGTCTCCCTCGTTTTCGCGGCCGTTTACTTCGTGCTGTGCCTCACACAGCGCGGCATCCGCCGCATCGATGATTACATCGACGTCAACGCCGCCATGCAGAACATGCCCGCACGCCGCATCGTGCGCATCACCTGTGCGCTTTTGGCCGCCGCAGCCGTGTTCTGTACCGCCGTTTTGCTGCCGCCGCTGCTCACAAACGACATCGGCTACCGCTACACCCCGCGCGAGGCGATCCACGCCGAATACACCCCGCCCGAGCAGACCGAAACATCCTCCGGCGGCGATATGCCGCTTGACGAGATGATTCCCGCCGCAGAGCCGAGCCCCGTGCTCGTCCTCATCATGAAAATCCTCGAATACATCTTGCTCATCGCGCTCGCGGGCGGCCTCATCTTCGGCGTTATTTACGGCTGCATCCGCATCTCGCGCGGGTTTAAAACCTCGTTTGTCGATCGGCGCGACCTTGTGGAAAACCTGCCCGAGGACGAACGCACCACCGTTCGGAAACGCGCCCAAAAGCGCGACCGTCCCGGCTTCCTTGACCGCTCCCCGACCGCTGCGGTGCGCCGCAAATACCGCAAAACGCTGCTACACGCCGCAAAAGAGCCGCCCGCGCGCTGGATGTCTCCCGCCGAAGCGGAAGCCCACGCGAAGCTCCAAAACGATGCCCTGCACATCGTCTACGAAAAAGCCCGGTACAGCGAAAAAGGCTGTACAAAAGACGACCTCACCGCAATATAAGCTGTACAAAACGAACAGCCCATGGCACACGGAAAACCGCAGCCATGGGCTGTTTTATTTTATATATTTCTGTACAAGCGGGTGCAGTCTGCGAATGTACAGGACGATCAGTCCGTTCATCGAGTAATCGTACAGTACAAACACCACATTCAGCATCACCGCCAAAATCGGGACAGACCATTTGCCGAACATTTCCATTTCGGAAAACGGGATCTGCAAAACCCAAACCGCCATCGCCGTTTCCAACGCCATCGCCAGATTAAACACGCCGAATTTTGCAAGCACACGCAAAGGCTTACGCTTAATGCGCATCAAAAGCCCGTACAGCGTCGGGTAGTAACCGAAAAATAAAATGTAAAACAAAATCGCTTCTCTGTCCGGTGTCAGCAAAATCGCCAACACACTCACAACGCAATACACCGCAAAGCCGTAGCGCACATTTGTCTCCGCCACAATAGCAATCGTCAAACAGCCCGCCAATGCAGGCAGTGCAATCGTCGCAATGGGCACAATGCCGGTCATCAGCATCAGCACCACGGAAAGTGCAGAAACCACACCGCACAGCGCGACCTTCGCCGCTTTAGAGCGCATGAAAACGCCTCCTTAGCAGCAGGGGATCAGGTCGCCGCCCATGCACTCGCAACAGCAGTCCGCGCAAATCAGACCGTTGCAGATGTCACAGGCGTTGCACCCACCCGCATTGTTCATGTTCATATTCGGATTGTAGCCGCCGTAAACGCCGCTGCGCTGGTTCATGGCCTGGTTCAGCGCCGCCTGATACTCCGGGTTGCCCGGGTCCATCTGGCACGCGCGCGTGAAGTGCTCCTTCGCTTCCTCCAGCCAGCCGCGGCGGTATAAAACCGTACCTTTTAAGAAATACCATTCGGCGTTACGGCTTTCCACCGGCACGCCGTTTAAGATCTGCTCCGCGTCTGCAATGCGCCCCGCCATAATGAAACGGCGTACATCGTTAAAGCCGGAGGCACTGCTGCCCCCCGCATACCCGGCGTTATAACCCGCATTGTACGTGTTATAGTTGTTGTAGCCGTAACCGTTATTGTTCGCACCGCGGTTTTTACGCTGCGAAACAATGGTGTCGTACGCCTCGTTGATCTCTTTCATCTTCTCGCCCGCAAGCTCGGAGAGCGGGCTGTCGCCGTATTGATCCGGGTGGTACTTTTTTGCAAGCTTTCTGTATGCGTCTTTAATTTCTTCATCCGTCGCCGAGGGCGACACCCCGAGGACCTTATACGGATCAGTCATGTCGTTTCTCCTTCTTTATATGCAGGAAAAGGATCTCCCTTTGCATTTCCGGGAGCCCTTTTTCAAAAATATTCTCCAAAATTCGGGTAAATTTGCCGCTCGGCAATAGGTTTACCGCCGGCAGCAGCCGTGCAAGCGAGCCGTTTAATACCGCATTGCACTCTTCGTCGGCCCTTTTGCGTTCTTCGGGCAATAAATGTAACCCGCGCGAGCTTTCCAATCCCAGCTTTTGAATAAACGGGTTGAATTTCTGCTGCAAAAGGTCGTCCGTGAGGTCGTCCGCTGCATCCATAATGTAGATCCAGCGCCCAAGAAAATACCCCACCTCGCTCAAAACGGCCTTTTCGCCCGCATTGCTGCCAAGCTCCGCGCAGATCGTCTGCAGCATCTCCGCCGTCGGCGCACTGCATCGGTCAATGGAAATTTCCTTCGCGTGTTCGGCATCGGCCTGTTCGTCCATCATTTTCTGCACGGCGTCCGCCATAAACGGATAATCATTGCTCGCCTTTTTCATCGCGCGTCGCGCAAATAAGCGCAGAACGCGCGCACCGAACGCTTTCAGCCCGTCTTCATCCGCGGCGGTATCGCGCAACTTGTGCACCGTCATAATGATGCTCAGTGCCGCCGCCTTATGGAACGCCTCTTCGGCAAACACATCCTCGTTCGCGGGGCACACATACGTGCACTTTTTCATCGGGTTGCAGCAGCATCGCTTTTTCTCCGCCTTTACATCGGCATCGCGCTGATTTAGTGCCAGCATCGCATACAGCGTGCAGTCGTAGCTCAGCGTCATCCGCATCGGAAAACCGTAGTATTTTCCGAGCGCCCGGCAAAGCTGGCAGTAAACACCTTTATATGCGTCATATTCTTTCACGAGCATCTCGCCCTTGAACGGACGCACATAGCCAAACATACCGCAAACCTCTCCTTTCCGTTCTTCATTCTACCCGATTTACACGCAAATGTGTTGAACAAAATGTAAATATGAACCGCCCGCACCCCTGAAAGGCGCAAAATTTCCGGCTTTATATCTTAGACAGATTCGTTTTCCGTGTCAATCCGTTTAAAACCGCAAAAACGCCGCGCACCCGAAAACCGGGCCCGCAGCGTCATACGTCACTTTGAATTTGTCAGGCTTTCTGCTCCGCCCTGCGTTTTTTGTCACGCTCCAGCATCATTTTGATATACTCGCCGGTGTAGGAGCCCTTCGTTGCCGCCACTTGCTCCGGTGTGCCCTCTGCGATGATCATGCCGCCCTTGTCGCCGCCCTCTGGGCCGAGGTCGATGATATGGTCGGCCGTCTTGATGAGGTCGAGGTTGTGCTCGATGACGATGACCGTGTTGCCGCCGTCCACGAGCTTTTGTAAAACCTCCACAAGCTTGTGCACGTCCGCAATGTGCAGACCGGTCGTCGGCTCATCGAGAATATACACCGTCTTGCCGGTCGGTCGTCGGCTCAGCTCCGTTGCAAGCTTCACGCGCTGCGCCTCGCCGCCCGAAAGCGTCGTTGCCGGCTGACCGATCTTGATGTACCCCAGTCCCACGTCGCACAGCGTGCGCAGCTTGCGCGCGATTTTCGGGTGGTCCTTGAAGAACGCAAGGCCCTCCTCCACCGTCATTTCCAGCACGTCGTAAATGCTTTTGCCCTTGTATTTCACTTCCAGCGTCTCACGGTTGTAGCGCTTGCCCTTGCATACATCGCACGCAACGTAAACGTCGGGCAAAAAGTGCATCTCGATTTTAATGATGCCATCGCCCTGGCACGCCTCGCAGCGGCCGCCCTTAATGTTGAACGAAAAGCGCCCGGAGGTAAAGCCGTGCATTTTCGCTTCCGGCGTGCTGGCGTACAGCTCACGAATATCCGTAAACACGCCCGTATACGTCGCCGGGTTTGAGCGCGGTGTACGGCCGATTGGCGACTGGTTGATCTGAATGACCTTGTCGAGGTTCTCCATGCCGCGAATTTCCTTATGCTTGCCCGGCACCGTGCGCGCGCCGTTCAACTCGCCCGCCAAACGTTTATACAGCACCTCGTTGATGAGCGACGATTTGCCCGAGCCCGAAACGCCCGTGATGCACACAAGCTTGCCGAGCGGAATGTCCACCGTCACGTTTTTCAGGTTGTTCTGCTGCGCGCCGACAATGGTGATTTTCTTGCCGTTTCCTTCGCGTCTGGTCTGCGGCACGGGGATGAACCGCTGCCCGTTCAAATACTGGCCGGTGATGGACTCCGGGCACTTCAAAATACCCTGCACGTCGCCGCTGTAAATCACGTTGCCGCCGTGAATGCCCGCGCCGGGGCCAATGTCCACAATGTAGTCGGCCGCAAGCATTGTGTCCTCGTCGTGCTCCACGACAATGACCGTATTGCCAAGGTCGCGCAGACGCATCAAGGTCGATAGCAGCTTGTGGTTGTCGCGCTGGTGCAGGCCGATGCTCGGCTCATCGAGGATATACAAAACGCCCATGAGAGACGAGCCGATGTTCGTTGCCAAGCGAATACGCTGGCTTTCACCGCCGGAAAGCGTCGCCGCCGCACGGGAAAGCGTCAGATATTCGAGACCCACGTTGCGCAAAAAGCCGAGGCGTGAACGAATTTCCTTCAAAACTGCCGCCGCGATCATCTCTTCGCGCGGGGTCAGCGTCAACGTATCGAGGAACGCCAGCGCGTCCACAACGGAAAGGTCGCAAAAATCACTGATATTCTTGCCGCCCACCGTCACGGCAAGACTCTCTTTGGAAAGACGCTTGCCGCCGCATGCGTCGCACGGCACCGCACTCATGTACGACTCGATTTCCTCCTTGATCCACGAGGAGGACGTGTCGCGAAAACGGCGCTCAAGGTTGTTGATGATGCCCTCAAACTCTGTCTCATACGTGCCGCGGCCGTACTCGCTTTTACGGTGCACTTTGATCTTCTCGCCCTTCGTGCCGTAAAGCAGAATGTCTACAAGCTCCGGTGAGAGGTCGCGAATCGGCGTATCAAGCGAAAAATGGTAGTGCTCTGCGAGCGCTTCCATGTACATCGTCGCAATGGTGCTGCCCTCCATCGCCCAACCGCTGCCCTTCAAACCGCCCTTACGAATCGATAAGCGGTCGTCCGGGATGATGAGTGCCGGATCAATGCGCATGAAAACGCCGAGACCCGTGCACTTCGGGCACGCGCCCGCAGGGTTATTGAACGAGAACATGCGCGGCGAAAGTTCCTCCATGCTAACGCCGTGCTCCGGGCAAGCGTAGTTTTGAGAGAACAGCGTGTCCTCGCCGTCCACCACGTTTACGATAACAAGCCCGCCGGAAAGTCCTGTCGCCGTCTCTACGGAATCCGCCAAGCGCGAGCGAATGTCCGGCTTGATGACAAGACGGTCAACGACAATTTCAATGTTGTGCTTCTTATTCTTCTCAAGCTTGATGCTCTCGGAAAGGTCATAAATGATGCCGTCAGCACGCACACGGACAAAGCCGCCCTTGCGCGCCGCCTCAAACTCCTTTTGGTGCTCGCCTTTCCTACCGCGCACCACCGGCGCCAAAACCTGAATTTTCGTGCGCTCCGGCATCTCCATCACCCGGTCGACGATCTGGTCGACGGTCTGCTGGCGGATCTCTCTGCCGCAGACCGGGCAGTGCGGCACACCGATGCGCGCGTACAAAAGACGCAGATAATCGTAAATTTCCGTCACCGTGCCTACCGTGGAACGCGGGTTTTTGGAGGTTGTTTTCTGGTCGATGGAAATGGCCGGCGAAAGACCGTCAATGTTATCGACATCCGGCTTTTCCATCTGCCCGAGGAACATACGGGCATAGCTTGAAAGCGACTCTACATAGCGGCGCTGACCCTCGGCGTAGATGGTATCGAACGCCAAAGAGGACTTGCCGGAGCCGGAAAGTCCCGTCAGCACGACCAGTCGATCACGCGGCAGCTTTACATTGATATTTTTTAAGTTGTGTTCTCTTGCACCGGTCACGGTGATGTACTTTGAACTCATTTCGGTTTACCCTTTCGTTTCTTCCTTTTTGAAGCTCGATATTTCCACCCACGCGGGGTAAAAGCCCGTGTTGAGGGCGATGTTCTGCGAATGTAAATTGGCGAGCACTGTGCCGTAAAACGGCGTTTTGCCGAGCGCTTCGATGCGGTCACACAGCAGACTTACAAGTGTTGTGCCGAGTCCATGTCCGCGGTACCGTTCTTTTACGTCGATGCCGACCTGCCACAGTGCGTCCGTGTCTGCCGAAGCACCCGCCAGCGCCGCGATCTCGTCGCCGTCATGCGCCGCGAGTGCGAGGACGTCCGGGCGGTCGGGGTTTTCTTTTTCACTTAACGCATTCGGAAAATCCGTGTTCGGGTACAACGTTTTCACGCTCGTTTTGTCAAACCATTTAAGTGTAAAGGTACATGGCATTATATGTGTTTTACGCGGCTTGCCGGGCAAAAACATGTGGAAGGTCGACGACAATGTGTAGTCGTATTTGTTCAGCTCGCGTTCGATGCACAGCAAATGCGGAAGCTCGAACAACCAGTACGGGTGCTTGAAGCGCTCGGTATCGCCCGTAAACTCCTTTAAAAACGGATGCAAAACCTCGTTCGCCGTGATAACCACGCCACTGCCGGTTGATGCCATTTGGAAGAACGGCAACTCATGCGAATAGAGCCGCACGCCATCGGGCTTCGCCGGCGTTGTGACAGTCACTTGATTTACTGTAAAGTCTTCTGGCTTTGCATTGTATTCCAGTGCCAATTGACGCATTGTATCCGTAAAGCATTTTGCCTTGTCAATCATGTCGAAAACTCCTATTTTTCCAGCTCCTTGATGCGGTCACGCAGGTAGGCTGCATGCTCAAACTCAAGCAGCTTTGCTGCCGCCTTCATCTCCTTTGTGAGCTTGTCAATCATCACGCGCTTTTCGGCGGCCGTATACTTCTTCTTTTTCTTCGATTTACCGCCCGCTTCTTCCGCCTTTGTGGAAATCTCCAAAATCTCGGAGACCTTTTTCACGATGGTCTGCGGCACGATGCCGTGTTCTTCGTTGTATTTTTCCTGAATGGCGCGGCGGCGCTCCGTCTCGCGTATCGCGTATTCCATCGACGGCGTGACGAAATCGGCATACATAATGACCTCGCCATGTGCATTTCTCGCAGCACGGCCAATGGTCTGGATGAGGCTGCGTCCGCTGCGCAGGAAGCCCTCTTTATCTGCGTCCAGAATTGCGACGAGCGACACCTCCGGGATATCAAGGCCCTCTCTCAACAGGTTGATGCCGACAAGCACGTCAAACTCGCCGAGACGCAGGTCACGGATGATTTCCATACGCTCCACCGTATCGATGTCGTGGTGCATGTAGCGCACGCGGATGCTGTAATTTTCAAGGAAGCCCGTGAGGTCCTCCGCCATTTTTTTTGTGAGCGTTGTCACGAGAATACGCTCGCCGCGCGCGGTACGCACGTTGATCTCCGAAATAAGATCGTCAATCTGCCCGTCGGTCGGCTTTACCGTGATGCGCGGGTCTAAAAGTCCCGTCGGGCGAATGACCTGCTCCACGACCGCCGCGGATTTTTCCAACTCCAAGTCGCCCGGCGTGGCGCTGACGAACACCGCCTGATTGACGTGCGCATAGAACTCATCAAAATTCAACGGGCGGTTGTCATACGCCGAGGGCAAACGGAAGCCGTAATCCACAAGGCTCTGCTTGCGCGCGCGGTCTCCGGCGTACATGGAGCGCACCTGCGGCAACGTCACGTGCGATTCATCAACGAACAGCAGAAAATCATCCGGGAAATAATCGAGCAGTGTGCACGGCTGGCTGCCGGGCTTACGGCCCGAAAGCACGCGCGAATAGTTTTCGATGCCCTTGCACATGCCGATCTCGCTGAGCATTTCAATATCATAGCGCGTGCGCTGCTCGATGCGCTGCGCTTCAATGAGTTTATCTTCGGACTTAAAGAACTTGACGCGTTCTTCCATTTCGGCCTCAATCTCCTTGAGCGCGACCGCCATTTTTTCGCGCGGGACGATGTAATGCGACGCCGGGTAGATGGCGACATGCTTTAAATCGCTGATAATCTCGCCCGTAAGCGGCACAACCTCGCTGATGCGTTCGATCTCATCGCCGAAAAATTCGACGCGGATCGCCTTTTCGCTCGATTCCGCCGGGAAAATTTCCACTACATCGCCGCGCACGCGGAACTTATTGCGCGTAAAGTTGATGTCGTTGCGCTCGTACTGGATCTCGACGAGCTTCTGCAAAAGCTCATCGCGGCTTTTTTCCATGCCGGGGCGCAGTGAAATGACCATCGTGCGGTAATCGATTGGGTCGCCTAAGCTGTAAATGCACGAAACGGACGCGACGATAATGACGTCCCGCCGCTCAGAAAGCGCACTGGTGGCGCTGTGGCGCAGCTTATCGATCTCCTCGTTGATGGCGCTGTCTTTTTCAATATAGGTATCCGTCTGCGCAATGTACGCTTCCGGCTGGTAATAATCGTAGTAGGAAACGAAGTATTCCACGGCGTTTTCCGGGAAAAACTCGCGGAACTCGCTGCAAAGCTGCGCGGCAAGCGTTTTGTTGTGTGCCAAAACGAGCGTGGGACGATTCAATTCCGCAATGACGTTCGCCATGGTAAACGTTTTGCCGCTGCCCGTAACGCCGAGCAGCGTCTGCTCCTTATGCCCCGCGCGGATGGACTCCACAAGCTCTTTGATCGCCTTCGGCTGGTCGCCCGTCGGCTGATATTTTGACTTCAGTACAAATTTATCCCGCTCCTGCATGGCTTTGCTCCCTTACTGAATTTTTAGAACATACGTTTCGCTACGACTTAGTATAACACACGAACACCCGTTTGTCAATGCGTCCCGCCGTTTATGTCCGCCGACGTCCGGTAATGTTCGGCTTTTACGTGATGATCTGCCGTTTTAGGGTGGCGATGTCGTGGCGGAGCTTTTGGAGAACGCCGGTCGCGCGCATGGAGAGGTAATCCTCGTCCGTGAAAATGAAGTGGTCGGAGAGAATGACGTCTATGCCGGAGAGTGCGAGCTCGATCTCCTTGGTTGTTTGGATGTCCTGCCGTGAGGGCGTGCAGTTGCCGCTTGGGTGGTTGTGCGCGAGGTAAACGGCATCGGCGTCGTACAAAAGGCACAGCCGGGCGATCTGACGGATATAGATGGGCACGCCGTGCACGGAGCCCTCGTTGACAATGCCCATGTACTTTAAATACCCCTTGCTGTCCAAAATGAGCAGCACGACGATCTCCGTTTTTCTGCCGAAAAATTTGTTCTGCACGGCGGCAAAGGCGGTTTTGGTATCGACAATACGGGTACGCGCCTGATTTTTCGACTCCATATAGGCACGGAACAAGTCCGGGTAAGCGGCGAGCGCACTTGCAAGGCGCGGGCCGACGCCGGGGCACTCCGCCAAAATCTGCGCGGGGGTATCGAACACGTCGCTAAGTTTTCCGTGTCGCTCCAAAAGTGCGGCCGCTGTTGTTTGTGCGGGGCAGCTCGGGTCCAAAAGGTGCAGCGCAAACGTCAAAATATCGAGCTCCGTAGGGTTAGACGTGGTATTCAGCTTTAAAAACTCCGCTTCCTCTCCCCTTTTTCGTCTTGCGGCCATGGTTTTCATTCCTTTCAAATGCTTGAAAAAGGGCAGCACCGCCTATGGGTGCCGCCCGGTTTTCAGCGGTCGATATAACGTTCGATAAAGCTGCGCACAGCGCTCCAATAGAGCTTTGGCGCGACGGAGGCGGAAAGGCAGTGGCCTGCACCCGGCACGGTAAGCAACTGCTTGTCGCAGTTTGCGGCTTCGTAAAGGCGATACACCATGGCGCACGGCACGAGGGCATCAGCCTCGCCGTGAATGAACAGCACGGGAATTTTGCAGCGGCGAATCTGATTAAGCGCACTCGCTTCGCGAAAGCTGTACCCGAACTTCACTTTGGACGCAAGTGACACCGCCGGGATAAGCACACCCATTGCGCCGCCGTACAGATCTTTGACAGCGGCTTTGGCCTGATCCCACACGGAGGTGTAGCCACAGTCTTCAATGGCGAGCTTCACCTGCGGCGGCAGCTGCTCGCCTGCCGTCATCATGACGGTGGCAGCGCCCATGGATTCACCGTAGAGAAGGATCTGCGCGTCTTTGTCGCGGCGAATAATCTCGTAGATCCAGCCGATGATATCCTTACGCTCCGGCCAGCCCATGCCAATCCAGTCGCCGGCGCTGTCACCGTGGGCGCGGGCGTTCGGCATTAAAATGTTAAAGCCGAGGTCATAAAACGACTTGCCGCGGTGGCGCATGCACTCTGCGCGGCCGCCGTAGCCGTGGCAGATGATGGCATAGCGGTGGCCTTTGTGCGGAATGAACCATGCAGTGAGGCGCATATTTTCGGGGTTGCGGTACGTGACGCGCTTGGCATACTTTTTAAACCATGCTGTTGCCGCACGGGTTTCTTCATCATCCGGCAGCGGGTCTTTGTTCGGCGGGCGGCGGCGCAGGGTATCGTTTAAAACGGCATTGGAGACAACCGCGGCCGCACCTGCAGCCAATGCTGCGGCAAATAGTGCTTTTTTACCCATAAACATGCACTCCTTTTGGTTTACTTTGTGTGGACAGCGATGACGGTATCGATGTCATCGGGCAGTTTTACAGTGTTGGAAACCTGCACGAACACGACGTCCGGGTAGTTTTCAACGATCCAGTTTTTAAGGGGCTTTATCTCGGTGCCGTCGGAGATGAGACGGATAGACTCAACCTCATCGAGCGAAATGCCCTGCAGCGGGATACCGCCGATGGAGTTTTCCATAATGTGATAATAGAGCGTTTTACCGTTTCTGGTGATGCGACCGTTTTCGGGCTTCGGCAGGTCGCAGCCGCCGCAGCCGTAAATGGAATCGGAATTCTTCTGCATCCACGCGCCGATTTTTTCCAGAATCTCGACGGACTCTGCGGGGATATTGCCTCTGGCATCCGGGCCGACATTTAAGAGCATATTGCCGTTTTTGCTGACGCACTCAACGAGCTTTTTGATAATCATTTCGGCGGGCTTAAAGTTCTTATCCTTTGCGCAGTAGCCCCAGTTGTCGTTCATCGTGATGCAGGCTTCCCAACAGATATTGCGGCTGCGGCTGTCCTTAAAGCCGGTCTGCGGGATGATCTGCTCCGGGCTGACATAGTCGCCGCTGTACTCAAGCGGTTCGTCCGTTGCGATGGAGCCGAAGCCACTGCCGCTGACCTCCAAACGGTTATCGATGATGATGTCCGGCTGCAGAGAGCGCACCATACGCACGAGCTCCGACGCACGCCACGCTTCGCCGGTGAGGTCGTCGTAGGAAAAGTCGAACCACATCATATCGAGCTTGCCATAGTTTGTGCAGAGCTCGCGCACCTGACCGTGCATGTAATCGAGGTAGTTATCAAAGTTATAGGGCTTATCTTTATAGGCAATGTTGTTGCGCATAGGATGCTGGCGGTCGCCGTAGGCGGGGTAATCCGGATGGTGCCAATCGAGCAGCGAATAATAAAGACCGACCTTAATGCCCTCTGCGCGGAACGCGTCGAGATACTCACGCACGATGTCTTTGCCGTAAGGCGTGTTCGTGACTTTCCAATCGGTAAGAGCGGAATCAAACAGGCAGAAGCCGTCGTGGTGCTTTGCCGTGAGCACAGCGTACTTCATGCCGGCCTGCTTTGCAAGGCGCGCCCACTTTTTCGGATCAAAATCTTTCGGATTAAACTCGTTGAAAAACGGGATGTAGTCCTCCTCCGGAATCTCTTCCGTGGAGCGCACCCACTCGCCGCGCGCAGGGATGGCGTAAAGGCCCCAATGGATGAACATGCCGAAGCGGTCGTGGGTAAACCACTGCATACGCTTATCATATTTTTCTCTATCAAATTTATACATACAAACTCCGTCCTTTCGCCCGCTATTTCGGGGATTCTTACTGTGATTGTATCATTTTGCCCGGCTTTTGTAAATAGATATTCGCGCGAAAAAAGGAAAGAAAAGCGCCTCGCAAACAGCACGGTAGATACGCGTGAGCGCGACGCCCTATCCCTCCTGCAATTATAGAGCAACCCCGTTGCCCCTTTTAAATCGGGCAGCGGCGTTGTTGTGTGTAAAGGAGTATAGCTTTATATTCGTGTAAAGCTGTATAGCTGCACAGATATGCAAAAACGCTCGTCCGCTGATAAACCGGGACGAGCGTTTTGTTCACTTATTTAAGCGGATTTCCGATCAATCAGAAGTTGCCGTTGGTGAGATCCTCGACGTAGAGGGTCTTCGGGCCGTTGTTGGCCGGTGCTGCGGGCTTTGCAGCCGGTGCAGCTTCTGCGGCAGGTGCTTCATCCTTATGCGGATTGTCGCGCCACTCAAAGAACTTTGTAGCAACAGCCGGGAACAGTGCGTAGGAGAGGACATCCTCTTCGCTCTTTGCTCTGTCGCCGATCTCTGCTCTGTACTTCTCAAGCTCCGGCTCGATGAGGTCGGCAGGACGGCAGGTGATGACCTTGTCATCGCCGATGCACTTCTTACGGACTTCCTCGTTCACCTCGCCCGGCAGCTTGCCGTATTCGCCGCGCAGCATGCCCTTGCTCTCTTTGGTGACCATCTTATAGCGCTCACCGACAAGAACGTTCATAACAGCCTGCGTACCGACGATCTGGCTGGTCGGGGTAACGAGCGGCGGGTAACCGAAGTCAGCACGGACGCGCGGCACTTCTGAGAGCACATCATAGTACTTGTCTTCTGCGTTTGCCTGCTTGAGCTGAGAGATAAGGTTCGAAAGCATGCCGCCCGGAACCTGATACAGCAGCGTGTTGGTATCGACCTTAAGGACCTTCGGGTTAATGTTCAGCTTATCTGCAACCGTACGGAAGTGTGCGGCAACCTCGCTGAGCTTCTCAAGATCAAGGCCGGTATCACGGCTGGTGCCCTGCAGCGTGGCAACGAGGGACTCGGTTGCCGGCTGAGAGGTGCCGTTTGCAAGCGGGGACAGTGCGCAGTCCACGATGTCAACGCCTGCCTGTGCAGCCATCAGGTTGACCATGTCGCCTGTACCGGTGGTGTTGTGGGTATGCAGATGGATCGGCACGCTGACGTTTTCCTTCAGCTTCTTTACGAGCGAATATGCGTCGTACGGAAGGAGCAGGTTTGCCATATCCTTAATGCAGATGGTATCTGCACCCATCTTTTCAAGCTGCATAGCGAGCTTTACGAAGTAATCCTCGCTGTGCACGGGGCTCTTTGTATAGCTGATGGCAGCCTCTGCCTTGCCGCCATATTCCTTGACGTACTTCATAGCGGTCTCCATGTTGCGGGGATCGTTCAGTGCGTCGAAGATACGGACGACATCGATGCCGTTTTCGATGGACTTTTTGCAGAACTCTGCAACCACGTCATCGGCATAGTGCTTGTAGCCGAGGAGGTTCTGGCCGCGCAGGAGCATCTGCAACGGAGTCTTCGGCATTGCCTTTTTGAGCGTTCTGAGACGCTCCCACGGGTCTTCGTTCAGGAAACGCATGCAGACGTCGAACGTTGCGCCGCCCCAGCACTCCAGAGACCAGTAACCCATGTTGTCCAGCTTTTCGCAAGCCGGAAGCATATCCTCGATACGCATACGTGTTGCGGCCTGAGACTGGTGCGCGTCACGCAGGATGGTATCGGTAATTCTAAGGGGATTCTTAGCCATAATAACTGTTACTTCCTTTCCTAAGCGTTATCAAACGCCGAACAGAGCCAGGAACACACCGGCTGCAACAGCAGAACCGATGACGCCTGCGACGTTCGGACCCATAGCGTGCATGAGCAGGAAGTTGCGCGGATTCTCTTTCTGGCCGACAACCTGCGATACACGAGCCGCCATAGGAACGGCGGAAACACCGGCGGAGCCGATGAGCGGATTGATCTTATCCTTAAGGAAGACGTTCATGAGCTTTGCGAGCAGAACGCCGCCTGCGGTGCCGAGACCGAATGCAACAACGCCGAGGACGAGGATCTTAAGCGTCTGCGGATTGAGGAAGTTTGCAGCGGTAGCCGTTGCACCGACGGAGGTGCCGAGGAAGATCGTAACGATGTTCATCAGCTCGTTCTGTGCGGTCTTGTTCAGACGCTCTGTTACGCCGCTCTCACGGAGAAGGTTGCCGAGCATGAGGCAGCCGACAAGGGACGCAGCGGACGGCAGCATGAGGGAAACAAAAATGGTAACCACGATCGGGAACAGAATCTTCTCGGTCTTTGTAACCTGACGGAGCTGCTTCATCTGGATCATGCGCTCTTTCTTTGTGGTGAGCGCCTTCATGATCGGCGGCTGAATAACCGGAACGAGCGCCATGTAGGAATATGCGGCAACGGCGATCGGGCCAAGGAGTTCAGGTGCGAGCTTGGAGGTGACGAAGATGGCCGTAGGGCCGTCTGCACCGCCGATGATGCCGATGGAGCCGGCCTGTGCCGGGGTGAAGCCGAGCAGGACAGCGCCGACATAGGTGACGAAGATGCCGAGCTGTGCGGCAGCGCCGAGCAGCAGGCTCTTCGGGTTTGCAATCAGCGGACCGAAGTCTGTCATGCAGCCGACGCCGATGAAGATGAGACACGGATAAACACCGAGCTTAACGCCGAGATAGAGGACGTCGAGCAGACCGGCAGCTTCCGTGGAACCGTTTGCGAGCGGGATACCTTCTGCAAACATCTCCCAATGCACGTGGCCGCCTTCAAACAGTGCGGCATGGTAAATGCCTGCACCGGGCAGGTTTGTCAAAAGCATACCGAATGCGATCGGCAGAAGGAGCAGCGGCTCGAACTTCTTGACGATAGCGAGGTACAGAAGAGCACAGGAGATTACAATCATGACGAGCTGCCACGGGTTTTCACCGAGCTTTGCGAAGCCTGTGCTATTCAGAAAATTAATTATCGCTTCCATGAATAATTTAACACTCCTTATTTTAGTAGTATGTGCGTAGGCTTAAGTTTAACTTAGCCAACAACGCAGAGGAGTGTGCCGCTCTCAACGGTTGCGCCCTTCTGGACGTTCACGCTGGTGACCTTGCCGGCCTTCGGTGCCATGATCTCGTTTTCCATCTTCATAGCTTCGAGGATCATGAGAACCTGACCTTCAGCAACGGTATCGCCAACATTGACGTTGACGGAAAGGATGTTGCCGGGCATCGGGCTCTTGACCTGCTCGCCAGCGCCTGCCGGTGCTGCGACCGGGGCCGGAGCGGGTGCTGCTGCCGGAGCTGCTGCAACCGGAGCCGGTGCTGCGCCGCCGACGACTTCTTCTACTGTTACTTCATAAGCTGTGCCGTTAACATTGACATTATACTTTTTCATTGAACTTACCTCTCATCTGTTAGATTTCGCGCTTTGCGCATTTCAGACTCTCTTGATGGAATGGATGCGGATGTGCGAAACGTCCGTGCCCATCTCCTCGGCGATCGCGACTGCGATAGCGGCAACGATCTGCTGGTTGTTTTGGGCGGATACCGCCGGTGCGGGTGCTGCAGCAGGTGCTGCGGCGGCCGGGGCTACTGCCGGAGCCGGCTGCTTTTTAGCGACCTTCTCCATGATGAGGCCGAGGATCTTGATGATAACAATCAAGCAGATCAGGACCACAAACACGGTAATAAGGCCCATCAGAACAACCTGAACGGTGCTGATGTTGGTCTCCATAATCTTACCTCCTTTCACCGAAGCGTTATGGAAATAAAAATAGAAAATGTAATTTGCATTCTGAAAAAAACACCACATTCCCGCATTTTATCAGAATGGTTATATCTTAACACGGAATTCAAAATTTCGCAATGCTTAATTCAACTTTTTTAACCGATATTTTCGGAACGAAAGTCTGTTTGGAGTAATTCCCGTTTGAACGCCGAAAATCAGGCAAGAACACGCCGTTTCTCTCCGGTTCAAAATATTGACGAAAAACTTTCTTTTATCCCGTTGCATTTTAGTAGAAAACATAGTAAAATTGAGTTATCTGTTATTTAGCATGGGCTTTCTTTCCAAAAAAGCGAATAGACTGCCCAAAGTATTGAAATGAGGCGAAGACGTGTTTTCAAACAAAGATCTGCGGAAGCTCATCATACCCCTTGTTATTGAGCAGCTTCTGGCCGTAACCATCGGTATGGCGGATACCGTAATGGTCTCCTCCTGCGGCGAAGCGGCGGTTTCCGGCATCTCCCTTGTGGACTCCATCAACTTTTTGCTCATCACGCTGTTTTCTTCTTTGGCGACGGGCGGCGCGGTCATTGCGTCCCAGTACATCGGGCGCGGCGACCACAAAAGCGCAAGTCTTGCGGCAAAGCAGCTTTTCTACGCCAGCCTTGCGCTTTCGGCTGTGCTGGGCGTCATCGCCGTATTCTTCCGCAAGCCGGTACTGAACATGGTTTTCGGCTCCATTGAAGCGGATGTTATGGCGCACGCGCAGATTTATTTTTTGCTTTCCGCGATTTCCTATCCGTTCCTTGCGGTCTATAACGCCGGTGCGGCGCTGTTCCGCTCTATGGGAGATTCGCGCACGACGATGCTCATTTCCATTTTAATGAACACCATCAACATCGTGGGCAATGCGATTTTAATCTACGGCTTCCAGATGGCTGCGGCGGGCGCGGCGGCGGCTTCTCTTGTTTCCCGTGCAGTAGGCGCCATCATCATTACGGTGCTGCTTTTGAACCCGCGCCGTATTATTTTCTATGATAAGCTCCATAAGCCGGAAATCCACCTCTCCATGTTGAAGAGCATTTTGCAGATCGGCGTGCCGAACGGCCTTGAGAACAGCATTTTCCAGATCGGCAAAATTCTGGTTGCAAGCATTGTTTCGGGCTTCGGCACTATTTCCATCACAGCGAACGCCGTGGCGGGCAACCTCGCTTCCTTGCAGGTTATTCCGGGCATGGCGCTCGGCATGGCGATGATCACGGTCGTCGGCCAGTGCATCGGCGCAAAGGACTACGAAGCTGTGAAAAAGTACACGAAGAAGCTGATGCTCATCACCTACGGTGTCGTCTGGGCTATGACGCTTTTGATGCTGCTGTTCAGCAAGCAGATCCTTTCGTTCTACTCACTCTCCGAGGAAACGACCACAATGACGATGGAGGTCTTCATTGTGCACGGTATCTGCGCCGTCATTGTTTGGCCGCTGGCCTTTGCCCTGCCGAACGCCCTGCGCGCTGCGAACGATGTGCGCTTTACGATGATTGTTTCCCTGCTTTCCATGTGGATCTTCCGCATCGGCTTCAGCTACATTCTGGCGATCTACTTTAACATGGGCATTTTGGGCACATGGATTGCAATGTGTATCGATTGGTTCTGCCGCGGCGCCTGCTTTGTCATCCGCTTTGCGCGCGGAAAATGGAAGAATATCAGCTTTATTGATAACTAAGAAGGAGGTAAAACCGTATGGAATATGATGCTTTTACCGGCGGCGTTGCGCCGGGCGGACTGCGCTCGAAAAGCGATATCCGCATTTTGATCTGCTATATGCTCAAAAGCGTGAACGCGCCGCTTTCGGGCGATGACATCATCAAGGTCTTGCAGGAAAAATCCCTTGCGAATTACTTTGAGGCGAGCGATGCGCTCTCTGCCCTTGTGAGCCTTGGCAATGTCACCCGCGAGGAGGACAACACCTATGTGCTGACTAAGCGTGGCAAGAGTGTGGCGGACGACTTAGAACAGCTTATCCCCTCTTCCGTGCGTGATAAGGCCGTAGCCGCCGCCACGGCTCTGCTGGCTTCCGCCAAGATGGAGCGCGAAAACGTGGCGACCATTGTCCGCACCGAAAACGGCTACAACGTGACATGCCACATTTCCGGCGGGGAAATGGAGCTGATGAGCCTTACCGTGTATGTGCCCGACCTCTATCAGGCACGTGAAGTGAAAAAGAACTTTCACCGCGACCCACAGCGCGTGTATAACCTGATGCTCGCGGCGCTTACCGGCGACGACGAGATGATGAAAAGCGCCGTAAACCCGTGAGTTTTCGTCACCTTTAAAATTCCGAAGAGCCGCAGTTTTTGCGGCTCTTCTTTTTCTTCATTTCCTGTTTTTCCGAACATTCTGCACTTGTCGTCAAAAACCGACATTTTTCTGTATGTGTATTGTGTATACTTATATGTGAAAACAGTTTGAGTTTGCACAGAATATACACATCATCCGTGTGAATATCTTTCACGTAGTCGTGCATAGTGGCGCAAATAGCGTATACTATTATTGTATCTGCTATTTGTATCTCACGCAAAAGATACAACACAGTTATGTGCACGATTTTCACAGAATGACACAGCGGATGGTGAACAGCATTGGAGGAAATAGAATCTAAAGCAATCTTCGGCCAACGTCTCAAGCGTTTCCGTGAAGAAAGCGGCTACACGCAGTCGATCCTTGCGAATATTCTTGGCGTTGAACGTTCCACCTACACGTATTATGAAACCGGTAAAACGACGCCCGTCATCTTTGACCTGATGCGCCTTTGCCGTCTTTACCGCATTTCTTTGGATGAGCTGTGCGGATACAGCGCAAACTCTGCAGACGCGATGCGTCTGAGCGATTCCGGTCAGCGCGTGAAAGTGTATGCACGCCGCAAAGAGCGTCGTTACCTTGCCGATTCTGTGCTGGATCTTTCTACAGATGAGCAGCAGCTTTTGGCGTATTATCGTTCCGCTTCCCCGGAAGATCGTGCGGAGCTTTTTGAACATCTGCGCAATGCACGGTACCGTGACCGCCGCCACGCAAACGCAAAATAACCTTCAAAAATTTCATATGCGCTTGTAGCCCAGTTGGATAGAGCGACAGACTCCGACTCTGTAGGCCGCTGGTTCGAATCCAGTCAAGCGCGCCATGATTGGGTGACAAAAAATGTCACCCAATTTTTCTTAGTATTCATGCGGGTTTTCGGGCTTTTGGGGACAAAATTCGGCAAACGTTTTTACCGTAGATGTCCAACTAGTAAACCGCAGCTGAATCCTCCGGTGCAGAATCCATGTGTCAACAAAATAACACTGTTACCTCTGAAAGTATTAGATTACGTACTCAATTATTTTAAAGGACTTTTTGTTGTTAATAAGTTCACACACCTTTATTACTAGTGGTGAAGCATTTTTCTCGCAAAAACTATCGATAGATATCCACTTGCAACCTAGAGAGTCATTTTCGACCGAGCCTGATCTATCGTTTACATACTCACTAATTTCTTTCTCGCTATCACTTATGATGTCAATACAATACGTCATAACAATATGATGCGTATAATCGAAACCGTTATAGGGGGAGTTTGTCAATATATTGAAAGTACTCAAATTTTCTGAAATAGAAACACACAATCCGGTTTCTTCTTCTATTTCTCGGATTAAGCATTCTGATATGCTTTCAGGATTTTCAAAGGATCCACCAG
>OLOS01000113.1_pt1 | contig 96775 bp, 90 predicted proteins | sample 1672631 | NCBI WGS metagenome assembly OLOS01 (sample SAMEA3136707, study PRJEB25190) | human gut metagenome | biome: human gut; feature: human-associated habitat; material: faeces | place: Austria | collected 2013
TTGAATATATTCAACTTTAGTATTATGATATTTCCATATCCAAGCAATAGCCTCAGCACATTTAGCACGAGTTATACAATCATGTTCATCAATAAACGCTTCAACATATATATTATTAGTTTGTCTTGTAGGTTCATCACCAGTAAGATAATTAATATCATATCGAAGTTCTTCCCAAGTAACAGAATTACTATAACGTTTATATTCTACATCATCTCTATATATAATACAAGTAGGATATTCAGTAATATTCTTACCGCTAGTAGCCTTAGCAAGTATCATATCTTCGAGAATAAGATGGTCAGGAAGATATTTAAATTGACATTGAACATTAGTACCAAATAAAGCAATATCAATAGCTTCTCGCATAGCTTCTGTTTTATCTTTATCAGCACTTCTATAATAAAATTCAATTTTAACCATAATATTTATATAATATAATAAGAATTTATAAAATTGGTTATTTTAAAGCCCTACATTGAATGATAATCAAAGCGTGATAGATTAATCACATTAAGTATTAAAATTCAATGTAGGGCAAAAGAAACAGGTCTATGACTGTTCTAATATGCTCCGAAGATACTTCCTAATAGAGTAATCACTTTGCACACCACGAAGCACAGACCCGTTACAATAAGCAGTAGGAGCATCACTAATACCAGCACTACGCGCTTCTTGTCTACCAATATCAGTATATAGATTATGCCTAATAAGATTAAACCTACCGGCAAATTCAGGTAGAGCAAGAGCTTTGTGAAGCCTTTCTTCAAAAAGTTTACTAACATTACAATCAGGTAAATAAAACAAGATTAACTTTTTCATAGATAAACTTCATTACCTTCAACTTTAGCATCACTAAAATAACTTTTAAAACTTTCAACACTTCTACACCATAAAGGTTCAAGTCCATCAACTTTATAAATAACAGCAGGAATCCATTCACCTGTATCTGGATGTTTCATTTTAGTAATACTAATAATTATATATTCATTAGATGTTTTATTATGAATATAACGAGCACCAACTTTAAGCTTTAGCTCCTCCACCGGTTCCTTCTCCAAATCCTTTGTTTCCACGTTCACTTTCTCCTAATTCTTCAATAGATTCAACTTCTTTCCAACTAATTCTTTCAGCACTATTAATAATTAATTGACAACATCTATCTTTACCATCACAATTATATGGTGGAGTAGAAACTTTAGCAAGTATGTTAGTCATTGTAGTTCTAACATTATTAAGTTTAAGTCTAGAATTGCCAACCATACTATCAGGTAAATGCATATGTTCTCTAAGTTTATCAACTACTTCAACAAGAGTAGATACAGCATGAACTAAATCTCTAGAAGTACGATTCTTAAAAATAATAAGAAGTTCTCCACGATAACCCCAATCAAGAGTACCAGGAGCATTAGGCATATAAAAGTCAGATTTAGTAAGATTACTTCTAGGACGTAAAGACATTTCATTAGGCTCACCATTAGCATCATCTCCTATATTAAATGCTAAACCTGTATGATAGATAACTCTATCTTTTTCTTCATCATATTCATAGCAAATAGGATAAATATCCATACAAGCATCACCTTCTTTACCATAAGTAGGTAGAATGGGTTGAACCATACAACATTGCTTTACATTTAAAACATCTCCGTTAAGAAGCTTAATCTCTTTCAGTTTAAATACTTTTACTTCCATATATAATTAAATTATTAAATTAAAGAGCTTCTGCAAGTGCAAAAGCATTTTCTATTTTTCTTGATTTATCACCATAACAAATACTATCAAATCGCTTAGTACCTTCAATATTATCTATATTAGAATAATATCCACTAATAGCATTAACTGCACCCCAAGCTGTACCAAGAATATCTCTTTGACCTGGACCATCAAAATAATAACTATAAGTATCAGAAATAACATTCATTTTTCTACTACTTATTTTACTATCAGTTAAAGCTAAACCGCTACGATAAGCAATATCTTTAATAGTATGTCCTGTATCTTTTAGACGTTGAATTTCATCACTAGTAAGAAGATTTTCTCCAATAAATTGAATTACATCTTCATCAGTAACTTTAATATTAGCAAGTAAATTACAATATTGACCAAATTCTTCAGATTTAATTTTACTAATTCCAAGTATTTCTTGTGCAACAGAAATCTTATTATGAACACTATTGGTATGTCGAAAACTAACATAATTACTACTAGTACGAATAGCAGCATTAAGAGTATTTTGACAAACAACTCTAATAGGAGTAAATAAAATCTTAACTCCACCACTACCATCATGAGTATTAGTAAATACTAGATAATTTTCAACAGGGTCACCTTTAACAAGAATATTATTAGGAAGTTTAGCACTTACAAATATTCTCTCACCATTTCCCCAAAATCCAGCAGTTTGCCAAATAGCAGAATTTTTACCAATAGCGTCATCAAAGAAATTAAAAGCATCATTGTTTTGTACAATAGTATATTTACTTTTAACAACACCTAAAGGAATATTGTAATCAGTACGATAGGTAGCAAAGGCGTTATCACACTTACGATAAATGTCAGTACCAAAAACATGAGCGCCTTCTTTTTGTTCTTTAATAATTCGGTCAAGTTCTTCATCAGTTCCAGTAAGTTTAATAGGCATTTTACCAACTAGTTCACATTTAGCTACATTAAAATTAAGTCCAGCTTTAAGCATAACTTCTTTAGCAGTAGCACAATCTGATACATCAATAGCACCAGAATAAGTCCAAGGTTTACCTTTTACTTTATACATATTATTTATGACTTATACGTAACATAACACTTTCAATATCTCTAACAGCCTGGTCTTTATTAACACCATAAGTATCCATATACCATTTTATTAATTCTTTTACTTTTCTTCTAGTTCCATAATTAGCAAGATTAGTAGTGTTGACTCCCCTTGGAGGATGAACTTAATTCTATCTTCTACGGGGAGTATAACTAAGTTATTTAATAATAAGACTAGTATTTTCAACAAGTTTAGCTATACTAATATCTCTACCGTCATTAAGAATATTCTTCATAGTAGTTTTATTAATACTACTACTTCTCGTCATTTCATGTTGATGATTAAAAAAAGTATTAAGTAAATCAAAATTAATTTTATTAGCTAAATCACCAATAGGCTTTTCAATTTCAAATTTAACTTTAATACAATCTAAATCATCAAGAGTAAAATAACCTCCAGTTTCTTCTCTAAGTCTAGCAGATTGTTCAGGATATCTTTCAGTAAATTTATTATTAATTTGTTCAAGAAGAACATCTCTACTAAATGAGAAATTACTATCAATCATATCATTATCCCAAAGAGATTGTAAATGTTCAAGAACTAAATCAATAAATATTTGATTAAGATTTTCATCAATCTCAACACATTTACTGTTCTTAGTATAGAGTTTACTATCAACTAAATTAATAACTTTATTACCAGACTTACCTAAATCTCCATAAGTTATAACAGCATCAAGCATAACACTTTTAAGTCTTTCAGCATTATTTTCTTTAGTTTTACGAAGAACAGCTAATCGTTGCTCTTCTTTTTTACAAGATTCAGCTTCAAGATTAAACATAGTATATGCTTTACGATAACTATCAAGTTTAGATTTAAGACTTTCTTGTGTAATAGCAAGACGTTCTTCAAGTTCAGGAGTTAATTCACCTCCATTTTCTTCTAACTCAAGAAATATATCCTCAAGTTCAGTAGTAATGTTATAAATACTTGCCATTATTTTCTACGTTTAGATACATTATAAGCAGAACGATAATAAGGATTTAAATAACCAAATAAATGAGTATAATCACTAGCAGTCATTTTACCTGTATTAGTTCTATATTTATAACTAACTTCAATATATTTCTTCCATAGTTTTTACTTAAATCAAGATTACCAACAAATCCACCATTTTCAAATACAACAGCTTCTGTATTTTTAGTAGTTCTAAAACGGTTATTAAAACGGTTATTAAAACCATAAAATCTTATTCTCATAACTTTAATATTTAAATAGTTAATAATTTATATATTATGTCTCATTTCCTCATACGCTTCTTTTTCAAGTTCAACAGTAACATCTTCAAGACGAATACCTCTTAAACAAGAACATTCTTCCCATTGAATATTATAATAAGCATTAAGTAACAGTAAATTAGTATTATTAGCATCAACAGCCATAATCCAATTATCAGGAGCTATTTCTATTTCAACACAATCAATAGTTATTGTAGGACGAGGAGTCCATCCTTTATTAATTTTATATGGTAGTAAATGACATTGATTAAAATATCTACCGGTAAGAATATTATATTTATATTCAAATAATCCACCATGCCAACAAATAGGATTTTTATTATCAGTCCATTCTTTAGTATCAAAATTATATATACTAATAGGACGTTTATTAAAAGCTCCATTATAATGAATACTACCATCTGGCTCTTTGAATACATCTCCTTTACGTCTGTTTTGACAAGTACCATCAGAACTTATTTGACACCATTCATCATCAGTAAATTTAAGAGGACTAATAATATCCCAATTACATAGTCTTTGAACAAGATTAATTTCCCAAGGAGCAGAACTACCACTATTACCATGAGAAGCAAATACAGCAACAGCTTCAATTACTTGTTGATACATCCAATCATTTGGACCACCTTCTCCATTACCATATCCAGCAAGTTTAAGTTCTTTAATAGCATGTTTACAAATATTACTTTCTCTAATAACTTTAGCTAAAACTTTCTTATTAATAAGAGGTTTATTATTTTGCTTTTTAATATAACGCTTACTTTTCTTCATCTTTAATTACTTTAAGAACAACAATATTACATAAAAGACCATAGCAAAGATAATTATTAAATATACAATTAGGACAAACTTCAATATGTTTATTTTTAACATATTTACATAGAAATGTTACTTCTTTGTCATCTTTAATTCCAATTGTAGTATAAAGAAATTCTTCACCATCATTTAAATCATCAGTAAAATTAGTACCACTATAATCTTCAATATGAAAATGTTTAAGTTTATCAATCTCTGAAGTCATAACCAAGTTCCATTAAATTATTTCTAATCATACCAGCAATAATAACACAATTAGGATGAGGTTTACCAGTAGTACCATAATAACGTAAATCAATAATATGACGCCATTCATCAATAGAATATGTATAAATACATCTAGTAGCAGTATCAAGAGGAAGTTTACCACGAGCATCTTGACGACGGATTTTATATTTATCTACAAGAATTTTATATTCTTCAAAATCTCTTTTACATCCATTAAGATAAACATTTATAGCTTCATTTAAAGTAGTATTATTATCATTATTAAATAATTCAGCTTCTTCTTTGCTTATCCAATGAGGTCTACAAATACTTCCATCTTCATAAACATATCTAGTTGATTTTTCAGCAATACTATTAGGACTAACGCGGTTTAATTCACGAGAAGTACTAATTTGTGTATCAACACAAAAAGTATATCTCATCATATGAAATCCTATTTCAGTATTACGAAAATCTTCAATAGAAACAATATATTTAGATAGATAACCAAATTGTGTTTTATGGTCTAAAACCCAATTACCATTAACAGTTATATAATAAACATGTTTTTCATAATGATAACTAAAACCAATAGTATTAGCATAATTAATAATAATAGTTTCTAAAGTTTTATCACTATCATTAGCTATTATATAATAAGTTCCATGACGAAACATACTCCAATGTTCATCATTAATAAGTCGTTTAATAGTAGCTTCATCATTACCTGTTTCTCTACCATAACAAACTCTTGCGCATCTAGCAACATGAGCTTTAGAATCATCTCCTTGTTGCCAAAGTTCAACTTTAGGTTCAATTATTTTCATCTTCTTGATTATTATAAAAATCTTTAACTACATTTCCAAATATACTATAAAAATGTTCTTTAGGTATAATATTAATAGGCTGTATAGAATCAAGCTCTTTAAAAAACTCTTTAAGACCTTTATTTCTAATCCATAAAGTATCATAAGTAGCAGTTATATAATTATCTTTATCCATGTCACAAGCTATAAAGCAAGTTTCACTATCAAGCTTATCTATACATTCTTTACATACAATAGCCTCAGCTATTTGTTTACTCTTACTAGCATCTTCTTCAATAGAATTTCCAAGTGGGGTATAACCAATAACTTTACCACAACATATACAAACTCTAGCAAGAGCATTTATACCAAAAATAGGATGTAATTTCATACCATATAATCAGTTACAAATTTAAGAACTTTATAGAAAAGACCAACAAGAGTACCAGTATTATCAATAACATAATCATCTTTATTAATTGTTATTTGTTCACTTTCGTGACTGTCATGATTATCATTATTATATTTTCTATCTACTTTAATTATCATTCCTCCACAATCTCTGATAGCTTTACATTCATCATTATCAAATCTAGCATCAGCTATAATACATTGTCCTTTACTATTTCTTATATCAAATGCTTTATTCATAGTATAACGAATAAAAGCTTCTCTCCAAAAATGATTTCTAATAATGTTAGTACCATAATATTGAAGAAGAACTCTAATTTTAATACTAACATTATTATTATATAAAACAAGATATGAGGATAAGTCATTATATTTTAATATAGCATCATTACATTTATCCACAACATAAGTAGCATCTTTAATATTAGTAGAAACAATACCAGTTTTAAAATTATAATAATTTTCTTCTTTAATATCTTGTCTATCTAGAAGTTTACGGTCAATATTACAAAATGCAGCAATATCATCTTTAAGTTTATCAGCAAAATGAATAATTATTTCATCATTTTCGATAAAATCATTTTTATGATAAAGAAGCCAAGTATCATAATTAGCTTTCATAATACCATCATGAAGGATATAACTAATCATAGAAGCAACTGTATCTTTACCACTTCCTTTAAATCCTTTAATACCAACAATAGTAACTTTATTAATACTCATAATAATTTGTTTTTGTTTATCAAGACAAATATAAAAATATAATAGGAATTTACTAGTAATAATGATGCTGAATTTAATGTTAAATATCATAGTGAAAATGACGCATTTTAAGGCTCAACATAACACACAAATCTTATCGTGATAGATTAATCATTCTGATATATAAAATCGAATACAGGCAAAAAGAATCATATCTACGAGCGTGTTCTGTATAGTTTTAGACCTCTAACAAATAGAAAAGCCTAGCACACTATCTTATGTACTAGGCTTCACCTTAATCAATATTTATATTATAAATAATACAAAAACCATTACGTTCTTCTACAAATTTAACATTAATATTAAAATCATCTTTAGATATAACAAAAGTATTACGTAGTCTTGTATCAAGAAGTCTAATAACTCTATTAGGAATATATAATTTAAATCCAGTATTAGCATCTCGAACAACAGGAATACTATTATTAACTTTATCATCATTATATAAAATCACATAAAGTTCATTACTTTTAGTTTTATCATTATATCTAACAGCAAAATTATAACTTTTAGCATCATAATCAGTAAATAGAATAATAGATTTATAATAACAACTAAAATAAGATTTAGTTCTATCAAAATTATTATTCTTAATTACATTATAATCTAGTATCTCCATTTATAACAACAGTTTTAATATGAAATGGAACTCTAGAAACACCACTTCGTTCACCATATTCTATATGAACAGTTCTACCAATATAAGATTGAGAATCAAATAAAACTTCTTGCTGAACAATATGACTAGTGCTTAAACGAGTTTCAAACTTTTCATCATTAATATCATTTTTACAAAGAAGAATAGGTAAATCACGTTTCTTTTCTTTATAAATATCAAGAATTATAAAATCTCCTTCAGCAGCATCTTTAAACTTCTCCATATAATTAGCTCTACGCCTACCATATTGATAATCAGTTTCGGTATTACGAAGTATAAGACCTTCAAAACCTAGATTAATAAATTCATTTCTAGCTTTAATAGCTTTATCATCATTATCAATATATATATTAGGAAGAATAATCAATCGTTCTTTATTATTATAATGTTCTTCAATATTATTAAAAGAAGTAGAACTTTTAATATGATAACGATACATATTTCTATGAGCTTGGTTACCTTCCATCATAATATCATAACACCAAAATTGAAGAAGTTTATTTTCAACACAATTAGCATCTTTAACAAAATGATTAATTTGATTAACAGTATAACCGGGAAGATAAACTTCACCATCAAGTGCTGCAAATCCATTAATCATATCGTCGATAATATTTGTATTAATAGTAGAAAGCAGATAATCTTCAAGATAGCCAAGAGTATGCCAAGTAAGACCTTCACGACTTTGGAAACGAAGCCTAATAGGTTTAAACATATCATTTTGAGTATAAGCAGTAATAATACAACGTAGACCATTAATCTTATACTGACCATACATACAACTGACTTTTTTCCAAACATTACCATTATACGTTTTAGCAAGCATTGGAAGTAGAAGATTACTGTTTCCATTACTAAGGTCTTTAGGTAGATAAGTATTTAGAAAATTAAATAGAGTATCATTATCTCCATCCTCCACGGGGGGTAAACCCTGCATATCGCAAAGTTCATTAAGATATATATATCCTTGTTTAATCTTATCATTATATCTACTTTCAAGTTCTTTTTGACCATCTTTTTGAGTAACAGCATAAACTTCTTTACGAATATTACCTCGAACAAGACCATAAAAAACAGCGATACTATTAGTATCACTGTTAAAGTTTGCCCACCAAACAGTAGGCATACCATTATTATTTCTACGATAAAGTCTATTCATTATGTTCACTAATTTTTAAACCATTAAATGCAAAACTAACAGCTTTACTACCTAGAAGTTTAGCTTTACGCTGAGCAATCGTTTCCTTTTTAGGCTTAATAGCCTTTGCAATACCGGTGCTAACATCAATGGATTTACCTGTAAAGATATCTTTTGATTGATTAACTCTGCTAGCACTTCTAGTGCGTTTCCTTGGTTCTTTAATATAATATCGTACTGGGTTTCTTCTCTCGAAATCAAGATTTTTTTCATGTATATCAATAATTCTTTTAATAATACTATTACGATAATCAATATAACTTTGAGCTTTTTCTGGATGATGTTCTAGAACAAGATAAAGTTTATCAAGAATATATTCAATACTAGAAAGAGTAATACGATAACCATAATTAATAGTTTGTCTAGGACGAGAACCATCAGGATAAATAATAGTACAATCTAAATCTTTAATATAAGATTCAATTGCATCAGCCATTGTAGATTTATCAATAACATAATTAATATATCTAACATCTCTATCATCTAGCTTTTCTTCATATCCTTTTATTATCATAGATTTTCTTTCTTACATTTATAAATAATAATACGAGTTGGTTTACCTATAAGACAATGATTATATTTAAACCATTCAACAATATCAAATGTAGGATAAGTTTTAGCTATTCCTTCAATAAGAGCATAACCTTCTTGATAATTAAAATTACTATGAATAGTTCCACCATTATCAGTATCAAGTAAGCTAAACTTTTTGATATATTCAACGTCATCATTAGAAGATAGATTAATTTCTCCATAACAATAAATATCTTTTTTATCAATACGTTTATTATCTATATTAAGATATTCCCACTTATCAAGATTTTGTTCATCTTCTTCAGTAATTGGACGCATAACAGTATATGTAACACCAGCTAGACTTTTAATATGGCAAAGTATTACTTTCTTCCGTATCCCAAGTAAATTCACTTTCTTCTCCATAATTATCTTCTATATATTTAACAACTTGTTGAGTTAGTTCATTAATAACATTTGTAGAATAACTACTTCTTAATTCTGCAAAATCTTTAACGCCAAGTTCTTTAGGAATAATAATAGGTATAATATCATAATCATTCTTAAGAATCACAGCTTCCATAAGACCAGTTCTATCATTATCCATAAGGCTAATAAGAAAACCATTTCGATTAAGTTTACTACGAAGCCAATCATATTCAATTTGACGAAGTTTATAAGTTTCATGTGGAATATTCACAACACCAATAGTCTTAGACTCAAGGGTAGACCCCCCGTAGAGGATGGAATGATTAATACTCTTTAGATAACATTCAAGACTTAATCTATCTTTAGTAGATTTAGTTATAATAATAACGTCATAATTATCTAATTCAAGATTAATAACTCCCTCAATAGTATTACTATTAGTTATAAACTTAACTTCAGTTTTCTTATTCCTATTTGGAAAATACAGTTTAACATTAACTATTCCTCTTTTATCTTGCCCAAGAACGTAACCATAACATAAATCTGTTTTATTTTTATCATAAAAATATTTAGGAATAGGATTAGTAGAACGATTAATATAAAATTGGTCAACAGGATAAACAAAATGAGTATTAAGAAAATTAAGATTAATACCAAATTGTCCCCAATACTTAGCATCTAAATTATTCCACGGACGAGTAACAAGTTCAATAATAGGTTTATGATTACGTACATTACTAATAGCCCTAGCAATATTATAATCGTTGTTTTCATCTTTATCTTGTCCATAAATAATATTTCTAAAAGTATAAGCAATATGTTTAAGAACAAATAGAAATTGACTTTTAATAGAAATATCAATTTGCTTATGAACAATTTCAGAGAGTACAGTTGCAGCAGCATCTATACAATCTCCCCACCAATATCCAGCAAAATCTCTTCCTTTAAGTTTATTCCTATTATCATATCTAAAACCAAAACTAGGATGAGTATCTTCACGAAAAGGACTAGATATAAATTCCCCTGTATCTATACAATGTTGTATATCTTCAACACTAATTCCAGTATAAGTACTAAAAATAGTAATTTGACTAACTTTAGAGAAAATATAATCTTTAGTTAAAATAGTATTACTAATATTTCTTTTCATAATATTTCTAATTTGACCTTTATCGTGAACATATAAAAAAAGAGGATTAGGTACTAAAATAGTACCCAATCCTCTTACATACAACTATTTAACTAACTTTAATTTTTTAAAATGGTAAATCTTCTGTTGGATTAACAAAAGCACCAGCAGCATCATTACCACCACCAAATGGACTAAAATCTCCACCGCCATTAAATCCACCAACAGGATTCATAGGAGCAGCAGTTTGAACACCGGGCATTACACCTACACCGGGCATAGCAACATTTGGCTGTTTAGCTTGTTCGGCAGATTTCTGATAAACAATACTTTCTTTATAAGGGTCAATATGCAAACTAGGAGCAGATTGTTCTTTATAAAGTTCAATAACTCCATCATTGATAAATGTAGGAAATCCTAAATCACCAAATGAAGATTTACTTCCAACAACAGCACGCCATTTACCATCATTCTTAACGAAACGAAGAAGCTTCATCCAAATAGTAATAGGTTTACCTTTAGCATCATTATAAACAGGTTTACCATTATTGTTAAGTAACTTAACATAATTTTCAAACACAGTCTTATAACCAGCTATAACTTCTTCAGCTTCAACAGGTACATACTGCATATTTTCATCAAAATCTTCAAAAGGTAAAGTAAGAGCATCAATTTCTTCTTCTGTTAAATCACGACCTTTAAGAACAAATACATTATATACATGTTTCATAAAGCGGAAAATATTATCAACTTTCCAAGCACCTTTACCACCGGGAATAGTTTCAACATTACTTTCAGCAGGAAGAAGGCGTTGAGTTACATAACGACGTTCATTGATATTTTCATGATTACTAGCAAAAGTAAATGTAAGATAAGGAATACTCATACTAGCAAATGAAGGCATACCTTGAACATCATCTTTCAGTGTAGCCCAATCAACTTTAACATATTCAAGATGACCAATAAACAAGCCATTAGCTTTATTACAATCAGTACGTTCATCAAACTTTTTACGAGTTACATCACGTAAATCATTATTAATACCTCTACCTCTACGTTTTTTAGGAGTTTGTACTTCTGCATTAGCAGTTTGTTCAGCACTTGCTGCAACAGCAGCTTCATTCTTAATTTCTTTTTCTGTCGACATAATTAAAGTAATTAAAAGAATTATTAGATAAAATAAGAGCTGCACCATTAGAAATACTAACAATGCAGCTCTATGTTCAAGATACTATATTTCTAGGACGAAGATTTGATTATTCAGCAGTTTCTTCTTTTTCAGCTTTCTTACCGATACGAATAGGTTCTTCATCTTTATATTCGGTAAGCATTGCAATCTTAACAACAATATCTTTATGACCGTTATTAACAACAGCTTCTTGCAAATTATCAATATCTACTGTATAAACACGATTTTTAGAAGTAGCTTCTTCATCAGTCATATTAGATTTTAACTGTTTCCAAACATTAGAATCAGTAAAGTTAAGAGTTACACCAATGCCAGACAAAGCAGCAGTATTAGCACATTTAGAACCTTTAACTTTAACAACTTCATCACCTTGAATACAGCTAACCAAAAGTTCTTTCTGTTCATCTTCTGTAATACCTTCACGACCAAGAGCAGCTTTCAGTTCTTCATTAGAAGAAGATAAAGCACCTTCAAGAGTTTCTTGGAAATAAGTATTAACATACTTAATCTTATCATTCTTAGTCATACGAACACGAGTAGTGCAAGGATTACCATTCTTATCTAATTCAGCAATACCTTTAGCCAAAGCCCAAATATCAAATTCAGCATGAACAGCCATAGCAGCTTCGGGAGATTCAATATCCAAACCTTGTTCTTCACAGAAAGCAACAACTTCGGGTACTTTATTGATAATAGCATTATCAATATTTGCACAGTTATTAATGAACATTACATATTCACCATGAGCAATGCCGAGAGCTTTAGAAACTTGTGCAGTCATACGGAAACTACCGGGAGTAGAAACAACTACCAATTCAGGTTCTTCACTAACTGCTCTTTGACCAGCATTAACAATACCCATACCAAAACTCAAACCTTTCTTAAAGTCTTTCATAATTTTTGTAATTTAAAAGTGAATAATATCAGTCATACGACTGTTTTGTTTAATAATAATTTCTCTAGTTTGTTTATGTTATTGAATTTCAGTAATATCAATAATATCTTCATTACTTAAATCAATACCTTGCATAGTCTTTAATTCTTCTGTGCTTAAACAGCCCATAATTAAATCATTAGCAATTTCACGAGCACCATAAACAAATGCTCTATGACTTATCATTATTTTAGGATATTTCTTATAAGTATCTTTTTCAAAACATCCAGCAACAATAGCATCTTTATAAGTAAACTCACCAGTAGCAACCATATTACGTTCTCCAATTTTACGATAAAAACGATAACTAGTAATATAATCAATAGGAACAGCAGGTATTCTATAAACAGGAACTTTACCAGTAGAAGCAATTTGTTTAGCTTCATTAGTATTAGTAGCTATTTCAAACTTACCATTAAGTTGATATTCTTTATATACATTACCATTATAATCTTTATAATATTTAACAGGATAAACATATATATGTTCATGGTCTTTATCTTCTGCATTTTTAGTTTGTGCCTCTTTGGGAGTAAGACACTTAATACAGTCAAATGGAAGTTTATCTTCATCATAAGCATTAAAGCCATCTGTATATTCGTACAGAGCGCGATAATTATCTACTTTTTCCCAACTCACGCTGCCTTTGACAAGTAATGCCTTAATAATGTGAACATCAACACCTGTTTTGCCTTGAACTACATGAATATGTTCAATGCAAGTAGAAAATGGAAGTCTAAGGTCTTTAGCTCTCATTGCAATAGCAAGACCATCTTCAACAGACTTAATACCACATTTATCACTACGCATAACACGTTTGATAAATACTTCAAGACTTGCAATTTCAGCTTCACTCATATAATTAAGCTGATATGGAGCAACAGAATGTTGAACACCATGTTGTTTTTCAATACCACTATTACTAACAGCAACAGTAGTATCATTAACTTTAACTTTTTTATCTTCGTCCATTCTATCAAAGAGCGATTTTGATTACACAACAAATGTAACTATTATATTTATACTAGCAAACAATATCATCAAAATTTTGAGCACTAATATCAGAATTAACATTCTGTATAACTTCATGGTTAGCCGATAACTTTTCCTTTTTAAGACTTGCTTCCTCAATAGTACCAGCTATATAAAGTTTATGTACTTTAAGTTTTGATTGACTACAATTAACATTATTATAATGATAAATAAGTTCATCTATTGTATCACATAAAGGTGAGGTTAAAATCCATTCGTCTACGCTTGTTTCTAGGCTGTCAGTTGAATTATTTTTTATAGATAATACTCTTAATAAGCCATCATTAAAAGACTTTAAATTCAGCGTGGAAATAGCCTTAGATTTAATGATTCTTGGCTGTCCTTTCTTGCTTCCAGACTTGTACAAAACAGGAATACCATTACTATCAACTAGAACTTTATCCTCAATTTTATCATGATAATCACCACAAATTTCACCTAATTTATTATTAATATATTTAGTTATAGTAGCAGCATATTCACCTCTCTTACTAATAATAAGAAATCGTTTATCAGGATTATCTTTAATAATTTCAACTATTCTTTCTAGCTTACAAACATTATCAGAACATATAAGCATACGTTCACGAACAATATTATAAAAAGTCTTAACTCGTTCAGCAAGAACAAGAGGATTATAACATTCATCAATTTGTTTACTAAAAGGATTAGTCATATCCATATCAGCACTCCATCCATTATATTCAGCTATTTCTGTAATATATTGAATAGCACTACGTCCATCTTGAGTACCATTTCGAGCACATTTAACATTATCAAGATTACCAAATACTTGAATAGTCTGAGTAATAAATTCAGTATATTTATCGTAATTAGCAATATCATCTTGATTAACAAACAAAATTGGCTCTCTATATTCCTCTACGGGGAGTAAAGCCCGCATAGCATTAATACCACTAGAACTTATATTATCATTAATAGGTGGAATATTAGTATAAATTTCTTTTAGCTTGGCAGTATCAATAGTATCTTTAGTTATAATCATAAGTTTAAATCTAGCATGATTAAAAACTGTATTACAAGAAAGATTCCATTCATTAACTCCAACAACAATAGAAATATCATAACTATAATTATATCTACTATTAACATAAGTATGAGTAAGAATATTAATAGTATCTATATTTATATTATGATTTTTAAGACCATCAACAATTTCTGTTCTTCTTTTCCAATTATCTGTAACAATAAGTATTTTAAGATTAGGATTTTTATTCCTCATCAGAGTAATAACTCTACTTATAATTTCAGAATAATCAAGAGGTTGAACACAATGGATAGTTCCAATACCTTTATAATCTTTAGAACCCCATTTATTAATAAGTTTACTATATGATTCTTCAACTATATTTTTCATCCAAAATCATCTTCATTAAAAATAGGATTATACATACCATTATATTTTTTAATTTTACTTTTACCTTTACCTTTAGGAGAAATTTTAAGTTTGATAGGATTAATAATCTTCATAGCTTCTTGATAATAAAATTTAAAATTAATATCACGTAAAGAAATATCTTTATCATCAAGTGTATTAATAACTGTAACTACAGAACCAGCAGCCATTCTATTACGAGAACCATTATCGTTATGAACTTTTTCAATTATATATCCATTATTAGAAACATAAAATCGAATATATCTTTGACAAACAATTCTAATAACTTGTTTATTTTCAATTTTAGTTTCTTCAACATGAAATTGCTTACCAACATTTTGAGTTAAACAAAAATCAAGAATATTAGTAGCTTCTTGAAGAGTATCCATTACAGGTTTGTTCTTTAGAAAATAGTTTTCAATAGCTTGAGCAACAATAGGCATAGAATAACCTTTAGTTAAATCTAAAGAATACATCATAGGATTAAGAGCACCTTTAGATTCAAGTTTAAGTTTATGTACACCATTTTTAATAACTCTAAACTGGCTAAGATAATTATTCACATCTCTGCTAATTAGACAATTATAATAATCTGTATCAAATTTAAGTTTAGTAATATTTTCCCAAGTATCTTTAATACGATTATAAATGTCAATATCTCGTTTATAAAGTTTAATAACAATACCATCAGTATTAGCACTTAATACATGAATATTATTTATCTCTAACTCTTCCACTAACATTAACATCATTAATTGTCCATTAATAGTAGTTTTAAGTACAGCAAGTCTATCATAAAGATTACCAGCTTCAAACCCAAGTTTGCCATAAACAGAATTAATAACAATCTTAAGAACTAAAGCTAAAGTATCTCTATCAATTCCATCTACAATATCTTCATTACTATGCTTAACTTCAACTCGCTTATTTTTAAGCCATTCAATAAGATTACAGAAAGCATTAGTATCAAGATGAGCTGGAGCTACTTTATGAGCAGCAATAATACTAGGATACATACTATTAATATCAGCATGAATATAAACATAGTCATCATTGCCAAGTACATCGTGTTGACCCCCCGTGGAGGATGGAAATAATTCTCTTCCACTACTCCAAAGTTCAACAGGATTATCTTGACTATGTAAACCTCCAGTTGCAACAGTATAAGTTACATTTCCAATTTTAACTTCTTTACTAAACGCATCTTTATTAACTCTATAAATAGTAGTTTTAAGACATTCATCAAGAAAGTCTTGCATAGGTTTAGTTTTGAATTTAATAAAAGGAAAAATAACTTTCTTAAAACTCATAGCAGTTCTTTCAGTTTTCTTACCTTTCCATTGTTCGGGAGCAAGACCACTAAACTTACTATAAAATTTCTCAAAAAGAATATCAGCAGTTTTACTACGACTAGAATTAAGAACATCAACATCATATGCTTTACTAATAGCATAACGAGATTTAATTTCTTCTGGATAAAGACGAACTATTTCAGCTACAATGAAAACATCATTAAGATTATAATACATCATAGGTTCAATATACTTATCAAGAATAAATCTATCCCATTTATCTACTAGCTTATTAAGCTGTTTAACATTCATTCCTTTAAGACTAGGAATTTCATTATATAGTTCAGCTTCTTCTTCATCAATATCAGGAAGTTCATATTCTAGAAGTTCATACCATTGAAGATTAATAGAAGTTTGCTTTAAACCTTTAGGAACAGGTTTACGTTCACCTGTTTTATTATCTACAACTACACTTGCTTTATTAAGAGCAAATATACGCATTACATCAACACCTGTAAATGGTAGCTTATATTTTCTAAGACTATTAAGATAAAAATCAGTTCTAAATTTATCTTTATCATCTTGATTAGAAATAATAGTTTTACTAGTTTCATATAACTTATTAATAAGTTCTTTCGTACTATTCGTACGCATATAAAAACTAAGTAAAGCAGTAATCATAAGATTATCATAATTGAAATTATTAAATCCATACAAGTCAGTACGAATAATAGTTCCATTAGAATCCTTATAACATCTAGTCTTATTAATATAATCTATCATAGAAAGTAATTGACTATCATCTTTATCTGTTATATAAAAACTATGTTTTTCAACAGTTTTAAGACGAGCTTTAATTTCTTCAACAGATAGTTTTTGAACTAAAGGAATAGCTTTATTATCAGCATTAACACAATCTTTAAAAACTTTAAGATAACTATTAATACTAACAAAAGTAACAGAAAAGAAATTTCTTAAAACTTCAACATCATAAGCTATACAATTAATCATTTATATAATTTAATCCATAGTTATTTCTATTTTGATTAACCCAATTAATATCATCAGCAAAACGCTGTTTAAATACATGATAAAGATTATCATCTTTAAATTTAATAAGAGGAGAATAATTACTAAATACATATTTACCGCCAGTAGCCATAAATCTAGGAATTGGATTATCACTAATACTACGATAAGCATCACCAAATACAAATAGATATTTGTAATTAATTCTAGCTAATTCTTTCCATAGAATATTACGACATTTATCAACAGCAGTAAGATAAGTATTATAATCATTAGAACAAGTACATTTAACACTATAAGTCATATATACATCTTCAGTGTTATTTCGTCTAGAGTATTCATCGTAAAGATTACCAATATCAGTGAATAATTGATAATCATCACAATAAACTCTATCACCTCTAGGAAATAGGAAAACAATATCTCCATGAATACTTCCTCTACCACATTGTATATATTTACCTGTATTAAATATACGATTTGGACATCGTTCACAATCAGGATATTCGTCAACAGTTTTACTTGCCATAAGATAATACTAATTGATTACTAGCGCGAGAACAAGCAACATACAATCTACGAAGCATTTCATCTCTATTAGTATAAGGATGACCGTATTTATCATAAATCATATCGTTAATATCTACAAATACATTTTTATAAGTAGAACCTTGTGCTCTATGAGAAGTAATTGCAAAACCATAATCTAAATCTCTACTAAATAAAATCTTACCATTACTATTCGTAATATTAGAAGCGATAAGATATTTACGTTTAAAATCAAAATATTGTTTCCATTTACTTCCACGTTCAGAACTACTAGCTTTTTTAGCATCATCAATAAGACTAGTCAACTTCTTATAATACATCTGAAATGTATAGTTATCATAATGGTCAATAACAAATAAAGGTTGAGTTATAGCACCACCATGAATAGCTTGAAACTTAATAAGAAATCCTTTAAACTCATAATCATTATCAATTGTATCAACAATATCTTTAACAATATATTCTTCACTATTGTTTATAATAATATCATTAAAAATATTAACAACAGTAGTATAACTCATTATTAAATCATTACGAGTAATAAGACTCTTATCAGCATCTTGAATAATCATATGTCTTACATGGTTATTCCATTGTGCAACACGACTATTAGTATAAGCTATAATACGATACAAATCAATATTTTTAGTATATTCTTCATCATTAAAACAAGTATCAATTAAATCAGAAAATTCAGTTTGACCACAAACATAAAATCCTTTAGTTTCTTCATTATAATCTTGTCTATTTTTAGATATATAATCAAGAAATCTCCATCCATTCTTATTATCTATATCTTCTCGAAGAAGTTTAAGAAGTTTACTAATAGGATTATTATCTCCCTGTCGTACAACTTCTTTAAGATAATAAGTATTACTAGCAATAAGAAAAGCTTGACTAGTTTTCTCATTAACAGGAGGAAGTTGACTAGAATCACCAAGCATTATAACTTTAATCTGAAGCTTCTTACATTTATTACTAATATACTTAACAAGTTTAGCATTAAGCATAGAAGCTTCATCAATAATTAAAACTTTAAGACTATCTAGTTTATCTTTTCCAACAGGATTAAAGGCAGGATTTTCAGGGTCAAAATTTTCAATATTAACATCAAGTCTAAAACCAAATAATGATTGAATAGTATTAACTTCTTTTCCACCAATAGAATTACTAAGAACTCTACAAGCTTTATGTGTAGGAGCAGCACAACTTATAACACCACCAGACCATTTGCAATTATTAATAACATATTTAATAACAAATGTCTTACCTGTACCTCCAGCACCACAAAGAGCATTAATATATTTCTTATCATCCCAAGGCTGTGCAAGAAACTCAATAAGTTCATGCACAGCTATTTCTTGGTCTTTAGTAAACTTAATGTTAGTATCTTTTCTATTACTATTAGCAATATTAAGATTACCAATCATTACAATTCGTTGTTTACATCAATAAGATTATTTTTAATTTTATCTTCATATTCTTTCCATTCTTGAAAAGCTAAAATAGTAGATTCACTATCACCACGATTATAACACGTAGTAATATGAAACAATTCCTTAGCAAAAGGCATTTTAACAATTTTACCTTTAGCTATAAGTCCAGCAGCAAAAGGAATATAAAATCTAGTGTCAACAGTTTTTCTATTTTCACTATCTCTTATAATTTTAATTCTATGATTATATTCATCTAATCGACGAGCATAAACAACTTTCTTTCCTTTAGTTCTGTAACTTTCACCAGTAATGCTATATAGTTTGCCATTGTATTCTACTTTATAAGTACCATCAATATATCTAATAATACCTTCACATTTAGCAACTATAATAACATATTTATTGACTATTCCTTTCTCTTTGGATTTACCTACAACTCCAAATGAGAATTTAAAGCTAACCATAACATACTACTTTCTTTTAATAGTACGCATACGTTTATCAACAGCACGAGTAATACCTTTAAAAGTATTATCCTCTGCAAATTTAGCTTTACGAGCAGCCTTTTTAGCAGCTTTCTTAGCAGCAATTTCTTCATCACGTTCTTTTTGTTGTTGAATAACATCAACATATTCAAGATAATAACCGCAATAATGAGTAAGAAAATCAATCTTACCACTAGTTCCATTACCAATAGAACTATTCTTAGCTACTTTAATAACTTTACTAGCAGAATTGATTCCAATAACAGCGCCAACATTATTAAGTTGACGAACAACAGAAACTTCATCATACTTTCCCATAAGTACTTTACATTTTTAAAGATTAATAAAACAATTATATTTAATAGTTAAAACTATAATAAATTCAATAATAGTTAGATTAGTAGAGCCACTACGCTACGCTCCGTGGCGACCCCCCGTAGAGGATGGAAGCAAGCTAGTCATCAACTTTCGCTTTAATACTATCATTAAGTTCATTAAGTTTATCAATAAAATGTTCAAGAACTTCTTTATTATATTCACTATCATTAATAATAAATTCAATATTACGATGAAATTCTATATCTTTATTTTGAAGTTTATTAATATCTATATTAATTCGTTCAATCTTCTTATATAGATTAAATACTTCATAAATAAGAAATAAAATACATCCAACACAAACTCCAAGAATATATCCAATAGCATCTTCAATCATAGAAATAATTATAAAGTTTATGAATAAGTTCAAATCTAGTATCAGTAATATTATAGATTTTAAATGCCTTAGCAACAAAATCAAAATCACCATATTTAAGCAAAGCATCTATATAATCTTTAATATCACTAAGCCACATAATAGCACTAACAGAATATCTATCACTATCAGTATTAGTAATATATTGACCAATACCTTTAGCAATAGTATCAGCAGTTATATCATTAATAATAAACTTATCAGTAAACCAATTATCTTTTATATACTGTTTATCAGTATATTTATCACGAAAGGTTTTAGATAGTTTATTACATAAATCAATATAAGAACGAGCAGCAGTTCTATTATTATGATTAACAAATTGAACATCTTTAATTTTAAGAGTTAAGTTCATACCACATTCAATAATACGAACTTTAATTTGTTTTTTATCTTCATTAATATATAGAACAATAGCAAGTTTATCTTTCCAATATCCAGTATTCAAAGTAACTATATCATAAAGTTTAACTTTAAATCCAGATGTAATAGTACCATCAATTTGTTTATAAGCAATATAATTCATAACAAAACTGTATTAAATTTTTAGTTTAACATTTATTAGCTAGTTCTTTTGCCCTATATTGAACTCAATATTAATCGTGATAGATTAATCAGATTATATATGAAAATTCAACAGAGAGCAAAAGAACCGTATCTGTAAATATGTCATGAACGTAAATAGCTAGTCATTTGTAGCAGGCTCATTATTCTGTTAATTATTCTTACCATCACGTTTAAGACGTTCTTTAAGAATATGTTCAGATACAGAACCAAGTTTACATTCACTAACACAACGACTAACACCTTTAGCATGAGTTACAGTATATACAATAGGATAATTAATATATTTATTATTACCTACTGTACGTTCGATTTTAGTAATTCCAACTTCGGTTACAATACCAACACAAACACCAAGCTTAGTTTGATTATGATAGTGATAAGTATATTCCATATAAACTACTTGTCCTTTTTTAAACTTAGCTTGTTCTTCAATATATCTATCTAATAGACCATCAAAAATAAAAGAATCATAATTATCCATTTTAATTATATATTTAAAGTTAATAATATACATACTAAAAAGCCTAGCACTATCTTCACAGACAATACTAGGCAAATCTACAAATACGAAATCATATAAACGAAATGTTTAACACAAACATTGTTATTACTAATTTCACAATCAATAATAACATCATTAACACCAAATCAAATATGACATATAACACTTGAACTATGATAAATATTAATAGCACTATCTTCACAGACTGTACTATTACAAACCTACAATTTTAGAAATTAAAACGGATAATAACAATATCATAGTTTCGGAGTTCAATTCCTCCATCATCAGCAAGTGAAATAATGCTACTATCTTCACAGACAGTAGCATTAGAAATAAAATCAAAAACTTATGTAGGATTATTTAGCAGATTTATTTGCTTTTCTACGTTTAAGTTCAGCATAAATTTCATCATCGCTAAAATTCTTAAACTTATTCTCTTGTTTATTATCAACAGATTGATTAACCATTTTAATCATTTCCTTATATTCTACATTAGAAGTATCAATAATATGTTGAGCAATCAAATGATTAATTTCAGTATTAGCGTTAACAATATTAATAATCATATCTTTAGCATATTTAGGAAAAACAGCAAGAATAGGTTTAAGAATATCTTTATCTTCAATTATACTATCCCAACGATTAATAAGCCAATCAAGTTCAAATCCATCTTCAGTAGCAAGTTTAATAATATCTTCTTGAGTTTTACCAAAATCATTAATATATTTTTGTTCTTTAAGAACATATACAAATAAAGCTAAACCTCTAACATATTGGTCTGGAGATAAACCTTTATCTTTAATATCATTAATGAATTTATTAATAAGTTCGCAATCTTCTTTATATTTACAGGTATCACAAGTAATACTATCACAAGATTTACCAAAAACTTCATTAAGAATAACTTTAATATTAATATTTTCCATAATTTTATTTATTTAATCATAATAACCAAAAACATCATTTTCAGGGTCAACAATAGGACTATCATCAACTATTGGTTCCCAAGCAATATCGTCAAAATCTTGACTTAGACATTCTGCATGAATTTCAACACCTTCAACATTATTATTGAAATATGTATCATCTTCAACAAAATAAATATCAGTTCTTTCCATATCTTTATATATAAAATAAACTCCGAGTAGAGGATGATTATCATCAACATTATTAACTATAACAAACCCAATAAACAAAATGGCAAGAAAATGTAGAAAATGACAAGCAAATGAGAATTAGCTTTAATAAGCTCAACAGCACTATCCATCCTCTACGGGGAGTCTATACTACAAACTTAGCTAGCTTCAGAATCTTTATTCTTTTTATGAAGTTCAGTTTCAGTATCAATCATAATACCAATAACTCGTTGACTATCACTAGCAACATCAGCATGAGCCTTAACTAAAGCATCAATGAATAAATCATCTGTATATCTATATTCTCTACGAAGACCACCATCAGCAGTAACTCTAAACTTATTCCATAAGAAGTCAACATAAGCACCTTTAGAATTATATATTCTTCCATCATCTTCAAGAGTATGAAGAATATTAAGAGAAGTATGGCGTCTAAATGCAGCATTGAATTTAACAATACAAACTACATCAAGAATATGTTGAGGAACATTAATCCCAACAGGAACACCACGTTTATCAGTCTTAGCATCTTTAAAATCATTATCTTCATTAGCTTGACTAACAACAGTAGTTTGTTCTTCCTGTTTACGAACTTTACTTTGTTTCTTCTTCCTAGCTTTATTCTTAGGCTGAATAGTTTCACTACTAACAACAGCATTAACTTGTGTATCTTCTTCAGGAACAACAAGTTTACCTTCTTGTTTAGCTTCTTCTAAACTTTCAGCCATAGTTTTCTTTCTAGGCTTAGATTGAACATTACTAGTAACATTATCAAAATTTACCATAACACTTATAAGTTTAAGATTAATATTATTATCAGTAGCAATATTACTCTACTGAACAACACGACAAATATAATAATTAAATATAATACCCCAAATATATTATAATTTATTTATACTATAATTCTAACTAATAATCAATAGCTATATTAAAATAACTAAAATCATTATAGCAATAGGAATTAACTTACCACGAGTATAATAAATATCAATAGTATCAAGAGTATCATTAGTATAAAGAGAATCAGTAATATCAAGAATATCAAGAATATCATTAGTAATACCACCAGCAATATTAGCATGACTAGTATTAATAGTCATTATAATACTGATAATATTAATAGTGCTATTATTAACTAGAACTAATGCTATTAGTCATTATGACTAGAAGTCTTATTAGACTTGATAATACTGTTAGAGCTAGTCTTGATAGTAATTGTATGACTAATCGTCATGACGAACGTCAATGAGATTGAGATGACGATAGAACTGACGATAACACTGGTATAACTAAAGGTTATAATGAATGAGATTGAGAAGATGATGCTATGACTGAAACTGATAGTGGTATAACTAGAGGTTATAGGAGATATAACTAGAGGTTATAGAGATTATAACGAAAAGTTATAATGAAATAGGAGAAAGAGTTGAACAATAGGTTTAGATTGATTATTAGGAGTGTTATTAGGAGGATGAAGAGGATTAGGAAGAATACCAGCAGCTCTAGTTCCTTTAGCATGACCATCTCCACACCCATCTCCATATTCACAACTACCAAACTCACTCTCATCTCCACTATCAACCTCAATTTGACCCTATTTGAACCACATCCAACTCCACCATTTCATTCTCCACAAACTTTACAATGTCCACTTTCATCTCCATATCCTCTTTCTCCACATTCAATACCTCTCGTCACCTCTAATTTCACATCTATAACTTTTTGTTATGAGAGTAAATCTCCATGACCAATATCAGTATAACAAAATGTTATAGGGGTAAATCATCATTAATTTCATTAATAGTATTATCATCAGTAATTTCATCACGCTCATGATTATCAAGACTTTCATTAATATAACGAAAGATACTTTTTAGTTTAATAGCAATAGCTAATCTACATTTATCAATACTATCATATACTTGTTTGATATCATTAGCACTACCATTAGTTGTTAAATTAGTAATAACAAGAGGATGTCTAATATTATCAAGACTAAGTTTAGTAAGTTCAACAGAAGTTATAGAATTATCATTCTCAACTTCAATAGTAGTAATAATACGATGTACTTTCATGATGTTTAATATTAGGATAAGACTTATCAGAACTTGCAGCTAGTTCATGATTGATAAGACTTATCAGATTGTTAAGTTCGTTTGCTGCAATATATTTAATGTTGATAATGAGCATTTCCATGTTGAACACTAGTAACAGCATCAGCAAAACTATTGTTGATAACACAAACGCTACCAACCCGAAGGTTAGTAGCGTCATGTTCATTAGAACGGTACGTCGTCATCGTTCATTACAGTAGCAACAAAACTAGCTGCTTTAGCTTTAGCCTTACGCTTGGCAGCAATGACATCACGAGCGTCCTCCATAATCTGCTTGATAAGTACATTATATGCACCAACAAGAACAGGGTCAGCAGGCTGTTCGATACCTACAATATGATATACATATCTATCATAATCCACAACATTGTAAAGATTATCTTTACGAGTAAACGGATTACGGTCTTGTACACCAGCAGGTACAAACTGGCAAAGAACTTTGACAGCAACACCAGTCAGATACATACTAGCAAAACCAGCTTCAGCAGCTTCGCCAATATAGTTGACAAATCTACCGTAGAACTTGTCTTTGCGCATTACAAGCAGTATCTGATTGAATGGCATCTGAATAGCACCAAGCATACCCATTCGATGTGTACCATCAGGCATACTTTGAGCACCTTTGACAGGACTAGCAATAGTAACAAACGCATTGAGATAAGAATTGCCATTACGACCTGTACGTTCTTGACAATCAATATTAGTAATGACAGTAGTCATTACATAACTATGACCATCAGTACAGATGCGTTTAACAACATCATCAATGGTTTCCACTTGCGCAGAATTTTGGTTATCTGTATCAACAGTAGGTTGAACAGGTTGGTTAACACTAGTAGTTGGATTAACTACGTTAACATTCTCTTGAGCAGCATCACCTTGTGCAGCTTTTGCAAAATCTTGTACGTTTGGCATGACTATTAAGTATTTAATTACGCTAATCAGTAGCATTACTGACAGTTGTTTTCGTTTCAACTGCAAAGTATTTAATGTTGATAATGAGTAATACCATCTAGTAGAGATTAATCTCTACTAAGATAACTAACAATAGCCGATAGTATTCCAAATACAACAGCAGTAATCTGTTCATCACTAGTTGGCTCTACTTTCAATGCTAGTATGATAGCTGGTATCATCAGTATGATGGCAACTAACAACAATGGTTTGTTTGTTTTCATAATGATTGGTATTAATAATTAGTAATGTAATGAGATGAATAATCTCAAAATATTTAATGTTGATAATGAGCAGGATTATCATTAACTCTATCAACTTTAGGCGGGGGTAGTCAATCAAGTTTAACATGACCGGGGGTTATACTCACTAGCCTCACTATCACATCAATACATTCAATTTTTCAATCATCATCATCATTATCACTATCATCATTATCACTATCATCATCGTCATTATCCTTATTACATTTATCTTCATTATATTTATAACCTTCTTTTTCAATACTATCATTTTCATCTTTATCATCATTATTAATTCTTTTACTTTCATCATTACTAATCCCAATCAATTTTACCAGTATCAACTTCTTCTGCTTCAATTATTTCAGTTTCATTATTTTCATTATTTGCTTTATCTACATTATTCTCATTATCATCATATAAATAATCAAGTTCACTTTTATATACTTGTTTATTTTTAATTATAATACAATTATCATCTTTAACTAATCCTATTCTATCTATATAATTAACATTATTATCAAGTTTTATTTTAGAATCATCAAGTTTACCTTTAGTAATAATTTCATGAAATTTATTAATATCACCTTTAAATATAACTCTAGGATTAACTTCAAACATACTACGTTTATCTGTTCTACGAATAATATTAAGTTTTTCTAATATAACAATAGCATTAGCAAAATCTCGTTTATTACATCCACTTCTAATTCCATTCCTACAAACAGCATCAAATAAATCCTTACTAATTTTAACAACATTAGAATTAAAACAAATAGTATAATTAATAAAATAAAAAAGTTCATGAAGAATTATACTTCTTAATTCAACTATTTCTCTCCAAGCATTAATACCAACATTAGAATAATATCTTTTAATAATTTTACCTGTATCAAAACATTCCATACGTCCAGTACCACATAGATATTTTTTATTATTATTTTTAACATCAATATCAAAAGTATTAGGTATAATAATACTTCTATCATTAGCTATATCTTTATTAATAGCATCAATAACAAGTTTATTATAAACTCGACTAGGTTTAAAATCTTCTTTAAAAGTCATAACAATAATATTATTAAGTTTAACATAAAAATATATTACTCTAGGAAATTAGCGAAATGTATTCCATAGATGGAACAACTTCGTGCACAAAGGTAGTCATTTTTGCCACTTAATTTGCATACTGATGGAGAATTAGGTATTCAGTATGATACATAATATGTATTATAACTTATTGATAATCAATGTATTATAATTACTATAAAGATATATTATATATAGATATATTATATAGATTCGCTGTGACCCGCTCCGGACTTTCGTCCTCCGCTAGACTCCCCTTAGAGGATGGATATAATCAGTACCAATCACATCAAGTTAATCAATACTATCATCATTATTAATATCTCTATTAATATCATTAATACTAATATGATTAAGTCTAGCTTATCTTCATCCTCCACGGGGAGTATGACTTGCATATTCATAATCATATAATCCTCTACGATTGAAATGTTAAAAATAGTTTTTCTCTTGGTAGATTCATTCAAACTCTTACATTTGCTAAAAACAATTAAGTTATGGGTAAAGATAAAAGTGAAACTAAACCTAAATACACTAGAGAATTTCATAATGGTGAAAGGAATAAAAAAGAAGTTAAAGTTCCTAGTAAACTTAAACTTGGAAATATTGGTATTGATAGTATTATTAAAACTAAATAATTTAGTGTTATGATTAAAGTTGAAAGTAAATTTAAAGATTTTGGTATTCAAATACCTACTGACATTAGCGAAATAACAAGTGAAGCACTTGACGCTGTTCTTACTAATGTAGTTATTGCTAAACATTATTGTGTTGTTGCTCTTTGCCAAAATGAAAGTTTGTTCGGTGTTATTAATAATAAAGTAAGTACAGTTGAGGTTATGCCAATTATTGCTAAAATTAGTAAAGAAGATGCTGAACTTATTGGTATGAACCAAATGGATAAGATTATTATTGACCGTTCTACTCTTGAACGTGGTTATCATCTTTATCTTAAACATAATGTTCTTAGTCCTCAATTTGTTAATAAGTATATTACTAATGATACTGAACTAACTCGTTCTATTACTGTTGGTACTTTTGGACAAAATCAAGGATATAAAAAAGGACAAAAAGTTTGGTTTGTTGAATTTAAAGTTATAGCTATTAATGATTTAAGAGCTGCTATTACTGATAAACATAAAGCTATTAATCCTTTTGTTTATCATTCTGCTGAAAAAGCTAATTAGCCATTTTCGTCTAAATAATCGAACTCTTCTTAGAACTACTTATGTATAATTTAAAATTATAGGTACTTGTGTTCTTGTTTATAGTAGTAATCTAAGAAGAGTTCTTAAACTTTCAATTATGGATTTTAAGACTAATACTAGTTTTAATATAGCTAATACTAGTTCTCAAGAAGATTTTGATGATGATTATATTCTTATCTATAAAGATATAAATAATATATTAGATGATATTGGATTTCAAGGTAATGATAGAATACTTTGTAAATCTATTATTGAAAGTCTTGAAAAAGAAGCTAGTATTAATATACGAAAAGATAAATGTGTTGCTATTCCTCATATTGGTACTATTCAAAAGAATTGGTATCGTTCCAAACTTATTAGTCATTATAAAGACTTTAAAGAAGCTAGAAAAACTATGACTAGAGAAGAGTATAAAGAATATACTGCTAAAGTTATGGAAGAAGAAAAGCAAAAACATTATGAAGAAGAAGAAAAGATTAAGACTGAACATAAGTTTAAAAAGAAACTTCTTCCTACTTGGATTAAACTAAGTAAAAAACATAGTGCTGCTTATGCTAATCTTTGGCTATATGCTATTGGTAAACTTGAAATTATTGAATTTGATGAAGAAGTAGAAGAAATATATGAACGGTTTGGAATTGGATTGGATGCTGACCATAGATGAAACTGGTATGCCAAAAGCTCCTACACTTAAACAACTTCTTGATAGAGATGTTAGTCTTCTTTATACTAGAGATAAATCTCCTAATAAAGAGATGTATGTTAAAGAAGTTGGAGTTATTTATTATCTTGGTGACCCTAAAGGTCCGTGTCTACAAGAAGGTCTTAGTGAAAAAGAAGCTCTTAAGAAAGCTATTGAAAACTTTGATTTACCTAAAAATTATCAACCTGATATTCTTGTTTGGAAACTTATTAAAAGATATTATAATCAAAAAGCTGGAGCTGGTATGGAAGCTGTACTTAATATTAAGCGCGGTATTCATAATGTTGCTCTAGCTGCTAGCAAGTTAAATGAATTGCTGAATGACAAATTATCTGATGGTGCTAGTCTAGAAGATGTTCCAATAGTTATTGGTTATATGAAACAAATTAATGATTTAGCTAATCAGTTTCCAAACACGATTAAAGCTCTTAATGTAGCTGAAGAAAATCTTCTGTATGAACAAGAGAATGTTGCTGGTAGAGGTGGTGTTGAAATTACTAGTAGTATGATTGAAGAATAAGCTGATGCTGAATCTATTCCATCCTCTACGGGGAGTCTAGCGTAGGCACGTAGTGCCGAAGCGGGTCCAAACTAGTGTTGAACTTAATGGTATTAATAATATGGAACTTAGAGATAAAAGATATAATGATATTAGACTTATTTTTCATGAAGAAGAACATAATTATAACGATAGTCTTGGTAATAATTATATTTCTACTACTACTATTCTTCATAATTATGCTCCTAAATTTGATAAGAACTATTGGTTGAGAAAGAAGTCTAAAGAACTAGGAATAAGTGAGAAGAAACTAGAGGAACAATGGTCAACTATTACTAAAGAAGCTTGTGAACGTGGAACTAATACTCATAATGGTCTTGAAGATGGCGTTAAAGGAGCATCTATGTTTCAACAAGCTATTAATTATCTTGATAAACGTGAAGATGGTGTAATGGTTACTATTGCTGATATTCCAAATTTTGGTGCTAGTTATAAACTTCTTAATCTTAAAGATTTTATTGAACTTACAGATAATCGTTATCCTCTTATTTATGATGCATTTAAAATGTACACTGAAAGAGGATATAAGATTTATAGTGAGATTGGTATGTTTCTTATAGATTGGTTAATTAGTGGAACTATTGATATTCTTCTAGTTAATGAAGATACTAATTGTGCTGTTGTAGGTGATTGGAAAACAAATCGTGGTGGATTAAAATTTAGTAGTGGTTATTATAAGAAAGATAAAACAGTTAAACCTGCACAACAAACTAATGTTTGGGTTGATAAAGATGAACGACTTTTAGCTCCTCTTAATCATCTTCCTAATTGTAATGGTGCTATATATAATCTTCAACTTAGTATGTATGCTTTTGCTGTTGAATATATACTTGGTTTAACTATTAAAGGTATTTGGTTATGTCATATTGATAGTGATTTTGAACTTAATGAATATGGTATGCCAAAAAGATTTTCTGATGGTCTTTATCATATTAAAGAAAATCCTGTTGAAACTACTAAATTCTTTACTATGAATTATCTACGTGATGATATTAATAAAGTTCTTAAAGATAGAGAATTACAAATTAAAGCTAGTGGTGTTCAAACTCAATTTAAACTTGCTATATGAAATTAAATAAAGACAATTTAATTGGAGTAATTATTGGTTTTATTGTTTTAGTTATATTTGCTATTTGTTTATCTAGTGGATGTGCTAAACGTATTACTCCTGTTCCTGAAATTCGTTATATTCCTGTTACTGATTCTACTGCGGTTAATGAATTAGTTCTAACTAAAGAATTACTTCGTAGAACTCAAGATTCTCTTAACGCTTATAAATCTGATACTACTATTAGTGCTGATTATTTTGTAGCTAAATATAAACTTGAACGTATTAGATATTATAATGATATTGCTGGCAAAGGAAATAATATCAAATATCTTAGAGGTTGGATTCGTAGAACTCTTGATGAATAAGTTATGTATATTATTAATCGTAGAAAAAATATAAGATTAATTGGCGATGAACATCATATTGATGATGACTTTGCATTTGTGATTTATAAAGTTCAAATTAAAGTTCTTTGGTTTTGGGTTACAGTTAAAGAATTTGATGAAGATGAATATTATGACGCTGTTGATTGTTTTAGATATTGTACTAATCCTTATATAAATTAAATTATGGCTTACTTTGGAGATGCTTTTAAAAAACTATCTATTAAAGAAGGTGGTTATGTAAACGATAAAGATGATGCTGGTGGTGAAACTTATAGAGGTATCAGTCGTAAATATAATCCTACTTGGCAAGGTTGGACTATGATTGATTCTTATAAGAAACATTATACTGTTGGTAGTAAAGAGTTTAAGTCTAAGCTTGATAATGATGTTCAGCTTCAGAAACTTGTTTGGGAAAAGTATAAAATAGGTTATTGGGATGTATTTGAACTTGATGATTTTAATAGTCAGAGAGTTGCTGAACAATTATTTGATACTAACGTGAATTGTGGTCAAGTTGCAGCTATCAAGATGGCTCAAAGAGTTCTTGGTCTTAAAGAAACTGGTAGATGGAATCTTGATTTGCTTAATAAACTTATAGAAATAAAAGATTAACTTAATACTGTATAGAATTATGAAGAAGATGCTAATAGCAATATTTATAATAGCGATTATCAATTTATGTGTTACTCTGTATTTATCAATAAGTCGTTTTAGTGTAGAAGCCAATTCATATAATAAAAGTGACACCGCTATTAATCATGTTCGGATTGATTCTATACAGTTAGTTATAACTGAAAAAGAAAGTATAGTTTATAAACTTAAAGAACATGAAAAAGATATTGAAGATAAAGTTATTAGTCTTAATGATAGTGCTACTTGGGAGTTATTCAAGAAGTTGGTGTCAGAGTGAGATTGATAATGTAGTGCATCCTCCACGGGGAGTCAACACTACTGATACAACTGTTCTTGTCCCTATTAATATGATTAAGATTGCTAATACTAAAATTATTAAAGCTAAACTTTATAAAGATATTATTAACGAACAAGATAGTATAATTAATCTCCATAAAATTAAATATAATGCTCTTTATAAAGAAGTTGAAACTTTACAAAATAATCTTGATAATAGTAATAAAGTAAATGATAATTTAAATAAGTCTATTGAACGTATTAAACGTAAGAATAGATATTTGGTAAGCGGTGGTGCTGTTTGCGCTATCGCTTTTGTTGTTTGTTTACTAGTTAAATAAAATATTATGGCTGATGGTAAATATCCTTTTCTAGAATACATTGAAGAACCTGATAAAGAGAAAAAGTATAAGAAAGCTAGTGATTGTGGATGGTATGACCCTCATAATAACTTTTTAATTGGAGATAGTGGTGGCTTTCTTTTAAATATTAGACCTGGCAAATTTGTTAATACTGAACTTTTTAATGAAGCTGCTAGAACATATCAAGCCACAGGTAAATATACTCAATTTAAAGTTGATAGTATTCCTCATAGACAATTTAGACGTAGAGAATGTGATAGACGACGTAATGGTTTTTCTGCTCCTTGTTGGCAAAATCCAGATGGAAGTATAGAAGATGTTTGGATAACAGGTGGTCATTATAATTTTCTTAATTATACTCGTATGGAGCGCACAGATGAATCATCTGTTATTGTTACTGAACATGGAGCTACTGCTAAAAAGATTTATAGTTTTCCTAGTTTTATTGATGCTCAATTTTGGACTTGGCAAATTATAGAATTTTGTAGACGTAATGGTTTACATCTTATTATTGATAAAACTCGACGTGGAGGTTTTTCTTATATTATGGCTGCTGATAGTTCTAATGAAGTTAACTTATCTAAACATAAAGTTGTTATTCATGTTGCAGCTGATAATAAATATTTAATTAAACAAGGAGGTTTAAGTGATTTTGCTGTTAATAACTTAAAGTTCTTTGAAGAAAAGACTCCATTTAAAAGAGGTATATATAGTCCTACTACTGATAGTTTTAAACTTGGTTATCGTATGAAAAATGGAGTTGAAGCTGATGATAGTTGGTCTAGTTCTCTTTTAAGCGTTAGTGCTAATAATAATCCAGACTGTGCTATTGGTAAAGATGCTGTTACAATTAAAGTTGAAGAGCTATCTACAATGCAGAATTTTGATGAGTTTATGAATGTAACTGAACCTACAATGACTGTTGGTACTCGTACTACTGGTACTCTTATGGCTTGGGGAACTGCTACTGCTGCTAATATGCAAATATTTGAACAAAACTTTTATAATCCTAGAGCATTTGGATTTATGGCTTTTGAAAATGTTTTTGATAATGATGCTCGTAATGAAGTTTGTGGATTTTTTAAATCTTATGCTTGGGGTCTTGAAGGAGAAATAGATGGAGTTAAAGGATTTGATGAAGATGGAAATAGTAATCTACGAATAGGGCTTCAGCTTGCAGCACGAGAAAGAATTGAAAAGAAAAAGACTGCTAAGACTTTTGCAGAATATCTTAATTATCTTGGTCAACGTGCTTTATTCCCTGCTGAATCTTTTAGTAGTGCTAGTGAAAATATATTTAGTAGTGAAGCTCTTAATAAGTTTGAAGATAAACTTCGAGTTGATAATAGTTATAAGTTTTACACTGATGGTGAACTATTTGAAGATGGAACTAAAAAGATTTATTTTAAATCTAATGCTCGTATAAGAATTGAAAATCCTGATATGAAAACTTATGATTATATTCAAGGAGTTCCTAGACGCGGTAATGAAGACCCTAATGGTTGTATAAGAGTTTGGTTTGCCCCAGAATATGAAGAAATATATATTAATGATAGACTTATAAGAAGTATTCTTCCCGGTACTTATGTTGCAGTTTATGACCCTGTTGGTATTGATAAAGATAAAAAAGAAATTACTGATAGACATTCTCATAATAGTATATTTGTTATTGAAATGCCTAGAGAACGTAATGGATTTAAACCTAAGTTGTGTGCTGCATATTATGGACGTACTGAACGACTAGAAGAAGCTGATGAAAAGTTTTATCGACTATGTAAATGGTATAATTGTATTGGTACTGGACTTGTAGAAATAAATCGTGGTGAAACTGTTTCTAATTTTCGTAAATGGAAAGCTACTAAATATTTAGGTTATGAACCTTTATATGTTTGGGATTCTGCTGTTAAAGAAAAAGTTAGTACTAGTTATGGTTATAATATTGGTAGTGGTCCTAAGAAACTAGATGGTCTTCGTCTTCTTAAAGAGTTCTTATATGAAGTTATTGGTAAGAATGAATTTGGAGAAGATATTTATGTTTTTGAAAGATTTCTTGATTATCAAACAATTCTTGAACTTAAAAAGTTTAATGCTGAAGGTAACTTTGACCGTATATCTAGTCTTATACTTTTGGGTATATATTGGAAATCTATTGATATTAAAGGTAAACGAGAACTTGCTAGTCGTAAGAAAGTTACAGAAGATAATGATAAAACAGATATTTTTAATAGACAATGGTTTTAAGATTAAATAGATAAAGATATGTATAATTTTGGTAGACTTGATTTTCCTAATCAGCACGTTAGTTATGCTGAAAAACAAGAAGTTGATTGGTATGCTAAATGTTGTGATTACGTTATAGAAGCTGGTATTGCTTGTAAAGCTGATTTTAATGTAGAAGAAAAGTTTAATATTCTTCTTGGTAATATTCCAAGAATATATTATAAGAAAACTCTTAATCCTTATAATGAGAAAGATGAAAATCTAACTCGTTTTCCTGCTACTATGCGCAATTACGATATGATGAAAGGTATCATTCGTAGATATATTGGTGAATATATTAAGAATCCACATGATTTTATTGTTGGTGCTAATAATCCTGAAGTTGTATTTGCTAGAGATGCAGAACTTGGTAGACAAATTATGTTACTTGCTGAACAAGCTGTAGCTAAAAGAATACAAGAAAGTTATATGCAGTTTGTTAATGAAGGTAATAATCCTGAGGAATTTAATGCTGAACAAGCTATAGATATTGAGGCTTTTATTAAAGAATTTAATGAAAACTTTATTGATGATATAAGTGCACAAGGTCAAGATTTAATTAATGTTATTGATGACCTTACTGATGCATTTACTATATATGCTAGAGCTTATTTTGAATTTGTTACTTTTGGAGCTTGTTATACTTATAGAGATGTTGTAGGAAGTCAATTAATTAAACGAGTTGTTAGTGTTAGAGATGCTTTTCCAGTTCATAATGATAGTATGTTTGCTGAGGATTATGATATGTTTGCTGAGCGTCGTATGCTTACTAGACAACAAATTATAGATGAGTTTTATGAATATCTTTCTGAAAAGGAACGAGAAGCACTTGATACTTATTATCAATATAGCACTACTAGTTCTAGCGATAAAGCTCTTCTAAATTGGGATAAATATATGCACTACTTTGGTGATGTATGTGCTAAATTTAATAAAGACGATTTACAATATATTAAGAATACTAATATAATGGCTCGTGATGCAAATAACGGTCTATTTGAAGTATGGCATGCTGTTTGGAGAGGTGAAATAAAAGAAGGAATACTTACTTATAATGATGGAGCATTTGTTACAACAAGAATTGTTGATGAAACTTATCAGCTTAACCCTGCTGGTGGTGATATTAGTATTGAATGGGTGTGGCGACCTCAAGTCTATGAAAGCGTTAGGATTGGTTCTCGTGCTACAAGCATATATCCTTATAAGGCTCGTCCTATTGCTTATAATAGAAATGGCAAACTTCCTTATAATGGTATTGCAGAACTTCTTCCAGGTTTTGGAAGATTTAGTATTGTAGATACAGTTCTTCCTTATCAAGTATTTCGTAATATAGTTGCTTATCATAGAGAAATGGCAATTGCTAAAAATAAGATGAATGTACTTATGATTGCTAAATCTCTTCTTGGTAAGAAACCTGCTGATACCATATATCGTATGGCAGCTGATGGAGTTCTTTACATTGATGATGAAGATGATTCTAGTATTGTTAAAGCACAAAATGTTCGATATCTTGAAAGTCGTATGAATAATTATATTACTGAACTTGGACAACTTATTCAAGAGATTGAACAGACTGCTAAGATGGAATGCGATATGACTCCTCAACGTTATGGAGAGATTGCTAATAGTGCTGGTAAAGGAGTAACAGATGAAGCTGTTATTCGTGGAAGTATGGGTTCTGTTATTATCGAATTTATATTTGATAAAATGAGAGAACGAGATTATCAAGCTGAAATGGATTATACTAAACTTGCTTGGATTGATGGTCTTAATACTTCTTATAAAACTAAAGATGGTAATATTAGATATTTAAATCTTGATGTTAATAATCATATTTTTGCTAATTATATTGTTACTTGTAAAACTTCTGTTAAAGAACGTGAGAAACTTGAACAATATAAACAATTTGCGTTTAGTGCTGCTCAAAACGGTAATATGGATATGGCTAATGCTGCTATACGTGGAGATAATGTTGCTCAAATTAGTAAACTTATTGATAAATATCAAAATATTCAAAGAGAGCATGAGCTCGATATTGAACGTGTTTCTCAACAAACAGAACAACTTCGTCAACAATTTGAACTTGCTAAAATTGATAGAAAAGCTGAACAAGATAGAGAAACTATTAGAATTGAAAAGTATCTTGATGGACAAATAGAAGCTATGAAAGCTAACGCTAATATCATGAGTTTTGATAATGGTCTTAGTGAATCTGAAAAGAATCAAGCCGAAGAACGTATGGAAAATGCTAGACTTAATATTGAACGTACTAAACTTGGATTAGATGCTCAAAAGACTGCTGTTGAAGCTAGTCTTAAAGAAAAAGAATTAGCTGTAAAAGTCAAAGAAAGTAATGATAAAGTAAAGATTGCAAAGACGAATAAAAATCGTTATGATGTTAAAAGTAAATAGTTGACTGTAATTCTAAATTTTGTTTATAATAGGGCTGGACTTGCTTGTGAAAGTAGGTTCAGCCCATTTTCTTTTTTATTTACATCACATGAGCCATTTTAAGCTCATTTTAAGCACTTTATTCATTTCGTGATAGATTAATCATTATGATAAAATTTGATTCATACATGGCTTCTCTGAAAGCGACAGGATAGGTTATTAGTAATAAATATCCTAGTTAGCAATAGTATGTTAGTCGGCAAATCGGCTTAAAGGTGAACATATTTTAACGATACAAGTAAAACTCGTATTATTATTATAGTTTATATTTGTGATATAGTAATTAATTAAAAACAAAGAATTATGCCTAATTTTGATAGTTTTGGTTTTAATGGTGAAACATCTAATGGTGATGGAAAACCTACTGACGACATTACAGACCTTGATACAGGTAAAACAGGGCAGTTAGATGCTGATGGTAATTCTATTGATGATATTACTAATAATGGTAATGGAGATGGGAATAGTGATTCTAATGTTAATAAAGATAACCAATCTCCATCCTCCACGGGGGGTAAGCCTAATGACAAAGCGAATGACGCTGATGCTGAACATGGTTTAGAAGAAGGTACTATTATCGAAGATGGAGATAATAAATATACTGTTGATAAAGACGGTAATCTTATTGACGATAAAGGTAATATCTTTAAAGCTAAAAATGAAGTTGCTGCTTATCTTAAAGAATTTGAAGTAGAAGATACTAAAGAAGAAAGTACTATTGATGTTAAATCAATTCAAGAACTTGTAGGCGTTTCTGTTACTTCAGAAGATGGTAAAGCTGTTACTTTTGAAAATACTCCTCAAGGAGTTGCAAGTTATATTCAATCCGTTATTGATTTAAAACGTGACGAATTTGCTCAAGCTGGTGTTAATAAGTTATTTGAAGATTATCCTATCGTTGGTGATTTTCTTAATTATTATGTTGCAAATGGTAATTCATTTGAAGGCTTTGGTGAACTTCGAGATAGAAGCGGTATTGAAGTAGATGAAAATAATGTAAGTCAACAAGAAGCTATTGTTCGTGAGGCGTTTAAGGAATTTAATCGTCGTGGTAATGTTGATAAGTATATTCAATATCTTAAAGATAGTAATGAACTTTTCAATGTTGCTAAAGAAGAACTTGAAGCTCTTCAGAAAGCTGATAACGAAATGCGTGAAGCTAATGCTAAAGAAGCTATGCGAGTTAAAGCAGAAGAAGAGAAACAACTTGTGGAATTTTGGAATGGAGTTAAAGAATGTATTGATAAGCGACAGATTGCTGGTTATCGTATTCCTGAAACTGTTATTATTGAACGTAATGGTAAACAGATTTCTACTACTCCAGAAGATTTCTTCAATTATGTTTATCAAGTTGATGATAAAGGACTTTCTCGTTATGAAAATGATTTAATGAAGTTATCTCCTGCTGAAAGACGCGATGAAGAACTGCTTAAAGCTTGGCTTAAATATACAGGTAAAGGTTATGATAGTTTGATAGAAATGGCTGTTTCTGATAAAGAAGCTAAAAAGTTGAAACTTACTGCTAGTCAACGTAAATCTACAAAAGGAGCTATTAAAATAACTAAACCTGACAGTAAAAAAGACGTTCTGAAAGATGAGCGTTTTGGTTATTAACATAATAGTAAATTTGTAGATGAAAACATTACGTGTTATTGGACAAACTCGTTATGAAGATAGAGGTTATTCTAATGAAGAATCAATAGCTTATCTTCAGCTTCAAAAGCCAGAAGAAATTAATAGTTTTCTGACTTATAATTATGGTATGGATGATGACCGTTTTCCTTTAAGTTTTATTACTGAAGGTCAAGGTAGTCGTGGTATTAAAGATGTTGCTACTGTACAATGGACTTGGAAAACTATGGGTCGTATGAAGTTTACAGACTTTGTAACTTACTTTAATACTGCTGTTACTAAACCAGGTCAAAATGGTAGTGAATTTGAAGTTCATTTCTCTACTCATTGGTTTATTGAACAACATGGTCTTACTGCTCCTGATGGTGTTACTCAAGTTCGTATTCAGAAAGACTTAGGTGAATCTGCTTATGGTTATGCTTATCTTCTGAAACTTACTTCTCCTAATCCTGATGCTTATGTTGACCCTCAATGGTTGGCTAAAGGTATGTATTGGGCAATGAGTGCTCCTACTGTTTCTGAATCTTATTCTAAAGGTAACAGAAGCAATACTATGGGTCCTGCTGGAATGACTTCTCAACTTGAGTTTTATCGTTATTCTAAAGAAATAGCTGGTAATCTTGCTAATGTTGTTACTCAATATCAATTCCAAAATGATAATGGTGGTACTTCTAATCTTTGGATTAACGAAGAGATGCGACAGTTCAACTTGCACATGAGAGTAATGAACGAAGAACGTTTGTGGAAGTCTGAATATAATCGTTTACCTGATGGTACTATTCCTTTGAAAGACCATGATAATGGTAAACCTATTCCTCGTACTGCTGGTATGTTAGAAATTTGTCGTGAATCTAACTACGATACTTATGGTGAAGTTCTGACTCTTAACAAACTTGAACGTACAGTTGGTGATGTTCTTGACCGTGATACTCAAGATGGAGATAAGAAAGTTGTTCTTATGGGCGGTAAAGGATTTATTCGTGACTTTGAAATGGCTATCAGAACTGATGCTAAAGAAAACGGATTTATTACTCCTCTTGGTGAAAAGATGATTCAAGATAATGGTGATGGTCTTTCTTATGGACGTTACTTTAATAAGTATAAAACTCCAGATGGATATATCATTACTGTTATTCATAATGCTTATTTCGATAAGGGTACTGATGCTGAAGCTGCTAAGCAAAATGGTATGATTCATCCTACTACTGGCTTGCCTATTACTTCTCATCAAGCTTCTTTGATTGATATGAGTAATTATAAAGGTAATCAGAATGTTCGTATAGTACGTCAAAAAGGACAGGCTTATAAAGCTAAAGTTATCGAAGGTATGACTGATATTCCTGCTTGCTGGGGATTGCCTAATACTAATCATGCAGCTACTGAAATTGATATGGCTCGTTATGAAGTTAAAGGCTCTATTGGTTTGCAGGTAGATAATACCACTAAGATGTTCTTATTGAAATGTGTATTATAATCATTTAAAAGAAGCTATTTAAGATATGGATTTTAACAAAGTAAATGAAGCTAATAAAGCAGGAGAAAATACTCCTGCTGCTTCTAATATAAATACAGATAAACAGGTTATACCCCCCGTAGAGGATGGAGTAGATAAACAGCCTGCTAATACAGTAGGATTTAGAGATGAAAGTCTTGATGAACCTTATACTGAAAAACGAACTATTACTATTAATTTAGTTACTAATTATTCATTATATCGTAGAGTTAATGATAAAACATTACCTAAACGAATGGATAAGATTGGTAGTTGTGTTCGTAGTTCTCGTACTCTTTCTTCTAATAAAGGTGAGATTGAATCTTATTTTCCTGCTTTAATTGGTCTTGCTCCTAATAATGAAAACTTTATTTCACGGGTTAAGGCTTATCTTAATAATATTAGTGTTTCAGTTGATGAACTAGGTAAGACTTTTGATATTTCTTTCTTTTGGAATCGTAAACGAGATTATCTTCGTTTTAGAGCTGAAGAAGAAGCTATTGAAACTGCTTATATGAATAGTGACCGTAAAGGAGTTAAAGAACTTAGAGAAGCTCTTGAAGCTAAGATTACTAAGTTAAATCTTCTTGAAAGTGAAAAGTATAAATATGGTTATCCTATTGTTCTTGATGATTATCTAATTTATCGTCATTGTTTATTATATAAAGATGTAGCTAAAGATATTGCTCTTATTAATTCTGACCCATCTATTAGATTTTATTTTAAAGATGACCAAAGAGAAGCTGAGCGTCTTGCTAAACATCGTCAGGAAATTAATTCTGCTAAAGGTAATTATGTTAAACTTCTCACGAATAGTGATTTGTTTGATGCTGTATTTATTCAATACTGTGTTGCCAATAATATTAATATTCCTAACGGTATGGCTATGGATACTGTTGATAAACAATCACATCTTGATAAATTTAGTACAAATGAACCTGCTAAGTTTAATAAACTTTGCAATGATAAAGATATTACTATTAAATCTTTAATTGAGGTTCTTATTTCTCGTGGAGAATTTATCAGAGCAATTCATAATCAAAATATTACTACTCCTGATGGTGAGTTCATTGGTGCTAATGTTAAGGAAGCTGTTACATGGTTTAAGAATCCTACCAATAGTGCTCTTGTTAGTGCTTATAAAAATAAACTTAAAAACATTTGATTATGAACATTGGGGAGATGCACGTGACGTTCAGAGAACTGGCACAACAGATGGGTATGCAGACCGTTCGTGCTATTCTCATGGAAGATATAGATATTTGTCTTAATGCTGCTATAATTGAAAAAGCTAGAAATGTAATAGTAGAAAACGTTGGACCTGTTCCTTATAATGATAAGGTTGCTCGACAAAATGCTTCTATTAGTCCTGTTAATGCTCTTAGAACTTTATACACAGCGGGTACTGTTAACGGCGGAGATATTACAGGTAATGGAACAGAAGTTAACCCTTATAAAATTAATATTGATAGCAACGGAATAATGCTATATACAGGCTTTCAAGTTAGTTATAATGGCAAGACAATTTATGATTGCAGAATTATTGAAGCTGAAGATTTAGGTCAAACGCTAAGAGATTTCTGTAATCGTGCTGCGAAAGATGCTCCGATAGTTACTATATTTGGAGATGAATCTGGTATCAATGTTGATATATATACTGGACGTAATAATACAGTTAAACCTCAATTAGTTAAATATCTTTATATCAAAGAACCTGCTAAAGTTAAGTTTGATGAAGATAGAGAAGAAGATTGGGTTAATTGTGATTTACCTCCTTATTTACATATGGAAATAGTTATGCGTGCAGTACAGATTTATCTTGCTAGTATTGGTGCTACTTCTAATGGAGCTGATAAACAAAGTTAAACTCTAAATTAAATTAAAAATGAGACAGTTTTTGTTGGCGGGCAAAGTCGCTTATGGAGCAGACTTACCTCTTGCTGCTGGAGCGGTTGCTTTTACTTATCTTGCTAATGGCAAGGAAACGATTGACGCTGACGGTACTAAGATTACCGATAAGTTTTACATTAATCTTGGTCGTGAAGCAAATGGTCCAGTAGTTCTTCCAGCTTATAAGAAACATCTTACTTTTGTTAAAGGTGTTTATCAAGCTGCTACTACTTTCTCTGCTAATCTTACTATCGGAGATGTAAATGCTTATTCTGATTATTCTATTATGATTGTGAAGAAAGGATTAAAGTTCAATGAACGTAATCGTTGGACCGCTACCATTCATACTGGTCTTAATCCTACTGTTAATGATGTAGCAAAGAAATTAGCTAACCAAATTAATAATAATACTGTTGGACATGGCATTAAAGCATCTGTTGCTGAGGATAAAATCACTCTAACTGCTGAGTCTAAAGGTATTGATTATGAAATTCTTGGAGCTGATGAATTAGTTGGTATTGCAGTCACAGTTACAGCTCACGGTTTACCTGCCTATGGTGACGCTGCTTATATTACTGATTTAGCTAATAAGGCTGCTGCTGATGCAGGTATTGAATATACTTACCGTGATACTTATACTGAACTGTATCCTGCATATCCTATTAATCCTTTGAAGCAACCTGATAGTGCAGATACTGGATATACTATCTTTACGCTTCGTTTTGCTGTTCCGCGTGAAATGAAAACTAGAGATGAAGTTGTTCATCAGATTGTACAAATAGCATTCCCTACTGGAGCTGCTGCTATTGCAACTGTTGAAACTATCCTTAAAGCTATTGCTACTGAAGAAAAAGCATAACCTATTACCCGACTCGATTAGGTAAATATTAGGTAATATTAATCGAATAGGGGCTATTGGTATTAGCATTAGTGTTGATACTGATAGTCCCTATTCTTGTATCTATAAAAATGGAATTAATTCAAAATGCCTTTGAACAAGGTCTTATTCCCGGTATTGTTATTGTTATTTATCTTATAATTAATAAGATAATTGATAATAACAAAAGAAATCCTTTAGATGATATTGCCAAACTTCTTAACATAGTTACTAGAGATATTATTAAAAAAGATAGAGAAAAATCTAAAGCTGTTATTTCTATTACTATGGTTAATGCAGCTTCGGAATGTGCAAAGTTTGTTGCTTCAACTATTATTACTAATAATGTTGATAATAATCGTGACCAAATAGAATATAACGCTAGACATTTAGTTAATAGTGTTTATTATGATGCTTATTCTAAACTTAATATGTATCGTGGTGATGAAGATTATCTTAGTCATTATATGAAAGAAGAATGGAAAGAAGATATTTATGGTGATATTATAAATATTGTCTATAATAAAAATCTTGATTCTAATCAACGTATTCTTGCGTTTAATAAACGTATTGATATTAGAGTTAATGATTATACTGCTTATATTATTAATAAGGCATTTAAATAAGATGGTATTATGATAAGAGGTTATATTAATAATCCAAAACAGCTATCGAAAGAGATGCAATTGCGTATTGCAAGCATGGCTGAAAAACAGGTGAGAATAGCAGAATTAGGCTTCCCATTGAACGAAAAAAATTGGTGCAAACTAACACAAGGGCAAATTTTAATTCAAGCACTAGAAGCCTTAGAATTGCTTTCTGATGAGCAACAAAAATCAATTATTAATTCATACAATAACTTGATGATAGAATGAGTGAACAAATAGATGATAATTATGTTAATGGTGTCTATGTAAAAGCTGATGGAACTGAACAAGTTGAGATTGACCCTCAATATGTTTATATGACTGTTCCTAGCAAATATGTTTGTGTTTATCATAAACTATTAGTTCTTATGGCACAATATGGAGTTGATATGCTTAATGATTGTTCTGCTACTTGTAAAGGTAATAATAAAAATATTATTACTTGTTGGAATATGTTCCAATCTGCAATGGCTGCATATCAACTTGGTCAAGATAAACTTGCTGAAACACTTCTTAAATATATTAAAGGACAACTTAATATTATTTATGAAGGTAGTGAACAAATTCAGTATAGTGGTTCTATTACTCTTCCTGTTGATGAAGAAGGAAAAATTCATGCTATAGTTAGTTGTGGAGATGCTCCTAAGTTTTATGTTGACCCTGAAACTGGTAAACTTTGGGAACAAAGAGAAGAAGGTAAAGAATATAATGAAACTTATAGTCTTAGTAATGTTGATTATAATAATGAATAACATGAATGTATTCCATCCTCTACGGGGAGTCTACACTAAGAATTTAGTAAACTTAAAGAATATATGGAAACAATAGAAAAAGAACTTGGTAAAGTTAGTCTTACTTGTAATGGTCAATGGAGTCCTGATAGACCTTACGATAGACTATGTATAGTTCATGATGGTTTCTATGCTAGCTATATTTCTCGTAAAGCTACTCCTGCTGGTATTCCATTACCTAATGAAGAATATTGGCAACCTATTGCTAAACTTCGAGAAGATTTAGTTATTGATTATGAAACCTTTAAGAAAGAAATACTTGAACTTATTGCTGTTGTTCAAAGAGGGCTTAAAGCTGCTAGAATTGTAGTATCTACAATGGAAGATAGAGATGCTCTTACTTGGGAACAAATTGGAGTAGGTTGTGAAGTTTATGTTATTGAAACTAAAAAGAGTTATATACTTGATGAAATAACTCCTGTTAATAATGCTAAGAAATGGCATCTTGAGGCTGATTCTGAAATTGGTTCTAAATTTGTAGAATCTTTTAGTGGTATGTTTCCAAGAGCAATTGCAGAACGTGCTGTTGCTGATGAATTTGGTATTAATATACAAGATAATTATCTTCGTCGTAACGTAGTAGTTAATTATATGGCACAAGTACTTAAACAGTATTTTGAAGATAATGCTGTTCAAATACTTGAAGGTCAGATTACTCCTGATATGCTTAGTGAATCTGTTAAACAAATGTTTACTGCTTCTCAAATTATTAATGCTGCTGATGAAGAAGATTTAACCGTTGTTGATAATCTACTTAAATTTGCAGATAAAGACTATAATGTAAATGATTATAGCGGAAAGGCTCGTAAATATCTTCGTAAGAATATGATTAGTGGTGTTAATACTCTTACTCAAGATATGATTAACGAGCCTAATACTATTTATATACTTCAATATGATTATTGTTTAGCTGGACAAACTATTGAACTTCCAGATGATAGTATAATTCTTTGGAGAGGTGGTAGATTATATGATGGAGCTGTTAAACTAAATAAATGTAGACTTCTTAGTAATTATCGTCAAGAAGATATGTTTGATAAAGAAACTATATCTTTAGATGGTGATTGGGCTAAAGGTCAAATACTTTATCATCCTCTTGATTTAGGCGAAGATAATAAACAAGTTGAAATTACAGGTTGGGGTGGTTCTTATACCAATGATTTTTATTGGTTTTGGGATGGAGAAAAATGGGTAAGTATGGGTTTTGATTTATCTGTTTATCTTACTCGTGCTGAATTTGAAGCTTTCTTAGAGAAGTTAAGAGAAGAAATGGAAAAGTTCTATGCTTGGCTTCTTGAAGAACTTAGAAAGATTAATGAACATCTTGAACTTCATGACCAACAGATAAGTAATCTTCAACAAGAAGTTTCTAATATTAATACTAGAATAGATAATCTTATTACTGAATATAACGCTAAATTTACTGATATTTATAATAAGATTGGAGATTTAAATAGTAGTGTAGAAGGTAGTATTAATAATCTAGAACAATATATTAATAATAAGATTGAAGAGATTCTTAATAAGATAGACCAAAGTGGTGGTAACATAAGTAATGAGTATAAACAATATTTTGAAGATAATTATGTTTCTATGTTTAAGAACATGATTAAAGCTGGTACTAATATTACTTTTGTTGAAAACTCTGATGGTACTATTACTATTAATGCTACAGGTGGTGGTTCTGGCGGCGGTGGATTAACCGAACAAGAAGTAAGAGATATTGTTAATTCTATGCTTAATAATTATTATACTAAGTCTGAAATTAATGATATTATTGCTGGTATTGAAGGCGGTGGAGGAAGTGGTGGAGATGGCACTCATAATGTTATGTCTACTACTCAACTCGGTGAAGCTAGAACAGGTAAATATCTTACTATGAGTAAGTTTGCTGATAGTGAAACTAAACCTAGCAGACTTGATGTTGATTTTAATACTCTTTATACAGATATTAAAAATAAATTAGTAAATGATGGATTTGGCTCAGGCGGTAGTGGAGGAGGAACAACAGGTGGAGTAACTGCTACTCAAGTACAAACTTGGATTACTGCTGTTATGCCTATTGGTTCTATTATGCTTTGGGATACTACTACACCTCCAACAGGTTGGGAAATATATACTGCTGCTCAAGGACGATTTGTTATGGGTCATATAGGTGGTGGTATTAATATTTATAATAATCCTAAACAAAATACTCTTGATTGGAGTACTGTTCTTAAAAATGTAGGTGATACTTATGACCCTGCTACTCCTGGTTTAAATATTGGAGCTTACGGTTTTTATATTGGTGGTACTGATTTACCATTACATCAACATGCAATTGCTGCTAGTTCTGGTAAATGTGGTGATGGTAATCATCATGTTGTAGTTCCTAGTAACTGGCGAGCAAATGACCATGGTAGGTCTTTAGACCAAGATTGTAGAAATACTTATCCTTATGGTACTACTAAAACTAATTATTGGGATTTAAATATTAATAAAAATACCAATTGGTATATGACTGGACCTAATATTAGTAGAAATGGTGAAATGGTGTGGACACAAATTAGTACAGATAATTGGACAGGAGATTATCTTGCTATTAATAAACTATTACCTACTGTTGCTTTACATTATATTAAACGTGTTTCTAATCCTTGGTAATTATGTTAGAAGAGAATGTTTTTGTTGGTACTAATTGCCAATCTTTTAATCCTAGTAAAGTTCAATGTGATAAAGAAGGCAATATGCCGATTCATATACTAGATAAGTATTGTGAAGAAACTGATACTAGATATAATATTTATCCTTTGACTGTTATTCAAGCTATTTTTGATGGTGTAACTGGAACAAGATTAGATAGAATACTTGCCGCTTGTAATAGTATTTATTTAACTTGGGAAGGTACTTTTGCCGATACTGTTAATAAACTTGATAAAATTTATCGTCGTAAAGGATATATTATAACATATCGTGATGAAACTAATGTTAATTGGACTCAACGATATAATAGTGATGATATTAGTGATGAAGCTTGGACTAATCCTGACAATTGGGAAGGATGGTCTTTTGATACTGTTATTAAAGATTTGTCTGAAGCTCTTGAAGAAATATTTACTAATATAGGTGATTATAAAGATTTTCTTGATATTATTACTAGTTTTATTAACGAGTTTGTTATAAATGTATTTAACAATCTTAATAATTATCCTGAACTAGTTAATATTATTAAGAATAGTACAGTTGAAAGTTTACCTATTATTGTTAAAGACATATTCAATAATATTAATGATTATCCTGAACTTAAGAATATATTTAATGAATATGTTAAACAATGGACTGAAACCATCTTTAATAATATTTCTTCTTATCCTGCTCTTAGTCAATTTATTACTAATGCTATTAATTCTCATGTAGAAACTACTATTAATAATATATTTGATAATATTGATAGTTATCCTAATATTAAGAATCTTATTATTAATAATACTGTTGATAAAGTAGTTGATATATTTAAGAATATAGGTCAATATCCAGAATTACAAGAAGTTATTCAGAATAATGTTAATGAACGAGTAGATTATATATTTAATAATATTAATAATTATCCTGAACTTATTGGTATTCTTTCTGATTTAGTTTGTAATTGTGTTAAGAATATATTTGCTAATATTAATAATTATCCTTCTCTTGTTACATGTATTAATAATGCTGTAAACAGTAGAACTGAATATATATTTAATAATATTGATAGATTTCCTATTCTTAAGAATCTTATTGAAACTAAAGTAGAAGCTAGAGTTACTTATATATTTGAACATATTAATAATTTTACTGAACTACTTAATGTTATTAAAGGTAATATAGAAAATATCTTTGATAATATTGATAATCATCCTAACCTTAAAGTTGTTATTGAGAATAAAGTTGAATCTACAGTTGAACATATCCTTAGTAATATAGATAATTATCCTATTATTAAAGAGAAGATTATTCAATTCTGTAATGAAGCTATTGAAGCTAAACGTGGTGTAGCAAATGGTATTGCTAGTCTTAATGGAGATGGTAAAGTCCCAGCAAGTCAATTACCTAGTTATGTTGATGATGTTCTTGAAGGATATTATGTTGATGAAACTCATTTTGCTGAGAAATATATAGAAGATGCTCCTGTATATTATACTCCTGAAAAAGGTAAGATTTATGTTGATATAAGTGAAAGTACTGATTATAGTGGTAAGACCTATCGTTGGTCTGGAACTAAATATTCAGTTATATCTGAAACTTTAGCTTTAGGTGAAGTTACAGGTACTGCTTATGATGGTGGTAAAGGTAAGAAAACTACTGATATTGTTAATAGTTTACATATAAAACTTCTATCTTCATTAAATGATGTTACATATACAGATTCTAAAGTTAATATAGAAGTAACAGGTATTAATAAAGATACTAATACTAATAAATATGATAATGGTAGAAATTATGCTAAAAGTATTAATGCTGCCACAAAAACTTTAGCTGGAGTTATGTCATCTGCTGATAAAGTTAAACTTGATGAAACTTTACCTAATCAAATTACTGAACTTAGTAATAATGTTTATACTAAAGAAGAAATTAATAATAAGTTTGATAATGTGCCGACAGTAGAAAATACTTATACTAAAGCTGAAGTTGATAAAGCTATTGCTGATGCTATTAAAGCTTTAATTCCTGATGGTTATGAACTTGTTATTAAAAAGAAAACAACTTAATATTAATCATGGTGGTACTGAATAAGTGCCACCATTTAAAGTTTATAAAGTTATGCAAGATATTAATCAACAATTATATGAAAGAAAAGATATTCCTGAAGGATTTATTCCTGTTTATGGTGTAGTTATAACTGTTCCTACTGGAATATATACTAATGGACAAAAAGAATTTACTTGTGATAAAACTTTTGATGAAGTTAAAGAAACACTATTAAAAGGCGGAAGTATTATTGCTGTTGATAACAATAATAGTAGAATTAATTTTGATAGAATTGTTGTAGGCAGTAATGATATTAGTGCTACAATTACTTATTTTTCTAATGGCGGAATTAATAAAATTGATTTAAGTTGGGATAAAGGTATAGCTAGAGTTGGTGGTGAAGAAACAAAAAGTATTAATACTTTTGTAGCTATAAATAGTAATCAAATCATTCAATCTTATGATATTGGAAGTATTACTATATTATTAACAAATAGTGGTAGTAAAGAAGAAGTATTAGCTGCTATTAATTCTATTTTTACTAATTTTGCTGGATTTGTTACAGCTATTGGTAAACCTAATTCTATATTTCATAATGGTAAATATGGTACATTTAATGTTAGATATACAAATAATATTATAATTATTCAATGGAGCAATGCTAATGCTATTCATCATGTTGCTTTATACGAAGATAGTTCGTATGTTTACAATACTATTCAAATAGTTGACCAAACTCTTTATAGATTATCTGCTCTTACTATTGAGCCAATAGTTAATCCTAAAATATGGGTTGGTACTGCTACTCAATATGCAGCTATTGCACAAAAAGATAACAATACTACTTATATAGTTAAATCAGACGCTTAAATTATGGCTATATATCAAGGAGATATTGGAATACATGATATTAAACTTGGTAGTATAGATGTATTTGAAATATATCAAGGTTCTAAACTTGTTTATCCAGAGAATACTGAAATTACTATTACTTTTAAATTGAATGTTTCCGGAACTGTTACTATTAATGGTTATACTCCTGTTATAAGTGAAAACAATACTAAATTTATATTTACTATTCCTATTAAAACTGATTATACTGCTAATATTACTGCTGAACATTATAAATCTCAAACTATTAGTGGTAACAGTGGTTATTTACCTATAACTCATAATGTAGAATTAGAATGGGAACAAAGATTTATTTCTTATACTGTTACTTTTCCTACTGATGGAGTTAAAGTTTTATTTGATGGAATAGAAAAAGGAGTTATAACTAATGGTAAATTAGTTGTATTAATTGATGATACAGAAGCTAAAGATAGTTATACTGTTACGTTTAAAGGTAGTAAAGCTAGTATATATGATACTAGTACATTAACAGTAGTTAATAGTTCTATTGCTAATACTGGTGGTGTTTATGATTTAAAACTTCCTACTAGTTCTGTTAAGAGTGGATATAAGAGAACTGATTATGCATCCTCCACGGGGAGTATAACCAAGGGTTCTACTTATGCTGGAACTTGGATTGAAACTGTTGTTAATCTTACTGCTAGCTTTACTAGTTCTACTACTTTAGGTAGTATAAGTAATAATGTATTAACTATACCTAATAATGAATCTACTAATGCTAAAAGTGGAACTTTAACTGTTATATTTACTTTAGAAAATAAACAAACTAAAGAAGTTAGTGCTGCTTTAAATCAAGCTGCTGGTGCTAAAGTTTATACCGATTGGGTACTAGATTTACAAACTGATGGAACTAGTGTTGAAGCTAAAGGTGGTACTAGAACAGTTACAGCTAATATTGCTCGTAGAACTTATAAATGGAATAACACTGGTACTGTTTATAGTGAAACTGCTACTCCTACTCTTAGTATTAGTGGTAGTGCTAGTCTTAGTGGAAATCAAATAAAATTTACATCAAACGAAAGCGTTTCAGCCCGTTCAGCGACACTTACAGCTAGTTATGTAGGATTGTCCAAAACGGTTATGATAACGCAGCAGGCAGGCGCAAAAGTGTATTCAGCGTGGTCTGCTTGGACTGTTTCTATCTCGGCAAGCATGCAAACGATAGCTGCAAGTGGTGGTTCATCTACGATAACTACTAGTGCTAGTCGTTCTCGTACTTGGACTTGGAATGGAGTTGGTACTACACATACTGATACAGAAACTGCTACACCTACACTTAGTGGTAGTGCTGGTGGATTTACTTTAAGTGGTAAAACTGTTACTGCTAGTAACAATACTACAACAAATAGTCGTAGTATAACTATTACTGCTACTAGCAATAGTGTTTCTAAATCTATTACTATAACACAATCTGCTGGTGCTAAAGTTTATAGTAATTGGTCTAGTTGGACTGTTAATATTAGTGCTGATAAAACTAGTATTGGAGCAACAGGTGGAACAGCTACTGTGTCAACTAGTGCTAGTAGAACTAGAAGTTATACATGGAATGGTGTTGCTAGTTCTGGTGGTACAGAAACTGGAAATGGTACTCCAACATTAAGCAAAGTTAGTGGTAGTGGTAATTGGACTAGTCCTAAAGTTACTTATGGAAATAATACTAGTACAAGTGGTAAATCAACTGTTATTCGTGCTACTATTGATTCAACTACTAAAGATATAACTATTAGTCAATCTGCTGGGGCTAAACAATATAGTGCTTGGTCTGCATGGACAGTTAATATTTCTAATAGTGGAAATGTTGCTGCTAGTGGAGGTAGTTCAAATATAACTACTTCTGCAAGTAGAACAAGAACTTGGACATGGAATGGAGTTAATGGAAGTGGTGGAACTGAAACAGGAACTGGAACTCCTACTCTTAGTAAAATTAGTGGTGCTGGTTCTTTTGCTAGTAATAAAGTAAGTTATGATAATAATACTTCTACAAATACTAGAAGTACAGTTATTAGAGCTACGATGGATTCTGTAACTAAAGATACTACTGTAACTCAAAATGCTGGTTCGAAAACTTATAGTAGTTGGGGAGTATGGTCTATTAGTTTAAGTGCTAATGTAACAACTATTGCTGCTGCTGGTGGAAATGCTACATTATCTACTTCTGCTACTAGAAGTCGTACTTGGCAATGGAATGGTACAGGAACAACTTATACTGAAAATGCTAGTGACGTTCCTACATTAAGTAAAGTTAATGGCGCAGCTTCTTTAAGTGGTTCTACTGTTAGTTATGGTAATAATACTTCTACTAGTTCCCGTAGTTCTGTATTTAGAGCAACTATTGATAGTGCAACTAAAGATATTACTATTAGTCAATCTGCTGGTAGTAAGTCATATGGTAGTTGGTCTAGTTGGTCTGTATATTGTAATGCTAGTAGTTATACTGTTGCGGCATCAGGCGGTTCTGTTACTATTTATTATGGTGCTAGTCGTTCTTGTACTTGGACTTGGAATGGAGTTGCAGGTTCAGGTGGAACTGAAACAGAAAATGCTACTCCAAGTCTTAGCGTAGAAAGCGATGGTGGGACTTTAAGTGGTAATACTTTAAGTTATAGTAATAATACTAGCACAAGTGTTAGAAGAACTAGAGTTACTGCAAATTATAATGGTGCTATTGACTTTTGTGATATTGAACAAAGAGCTGGAAGTAAAGTTTATGGTAATTGGTCTGGATGGTCAGTAAGTATATCTGCTAGTCCTACTAATATTGCTGCTGCTGGAGGCAGTTCTACTATTACTTGTAGTGCTGTTCGTAGTAGACAATATACTTGGAATGGAGTTGGACAGAATTTTCTTGAAACTGAAAATGGTAGTCCTACATTAAGTAAATCTGGAGATGGCACATTAAGCGGTACTACTAGCGGTAGTAAACTTACTTATGGTAATAGAACTACTACAACAAGTAGAAGTACAACTGTTACTGCTACTTATAGTGGAGTTAGTAAATCTATTAATATTACACAATCTGCTGGTGCTAAGTCTTATGGCGCTAAAGTATATCATACTAAATATTATGGTACTAATCCTGATGGAAGTGGATTAGATTTTACAGGTTATCCTTATACTAATGAAATTGATACAGTTGCTGATGCTAATACTATATCTATAAGTGTTTATTATAGGTTATATACAACTCAACTTTGGACTTGGAATGGTGTTGCTGGTTCAGGCGGAACTGAAACTGTATATTATAATCCGGATGATGTAAATGTAACAAATAAAGTTAATTGTGATGTATTTGTTGCAAATGCCTTTAATTATGATAGCATGATTATAATAACATTTAAACTTTCTGCAAATAATTCTGATACAGCAAGAGAATATAAAATTGAATGGAATTGGTTAAATCATAATGTTATTATAAAAGGAACACAAAGAGCAAATCCCATACGTGGTAGACTTGCTATTAAAAATGATTATTTTACTAGTCAAAATATTGCATTACCTATTTATTTAGATAATGAAAATGTAGATTCAATATATAAAGGAGAAGCAAGTTATAATGATATTAAGAAAACTCCTATTAGTGTTTATGTATATATTCCTACTAATATTGCTATAATAAACGCTGGTAAATTGCAATTTTGGTTTGAAAATAAAGATGGTGGTGGTAGTAAATATAGTTGTACTTTAAGTAGTGTTAATAAACCTTCAAATAATGTTTCTGTATCTAATAATAATAATATTATTAGTGTTATTGCTAATACAACTACTTCTTCATTTACTGTATTATGCCAATTTACTATGACTTCTAATAGTACAGTATTTAATGTAAGAGTTTTAGTTGAACCATGATGAAAATACTATTTAATATAACAATATTACTAATGCCTATATTGTTTATTTACTTATTAAAGTTATTTAAATTAATCACATAATTATGAACAATAAACAACTATATGAAAAACTAGGTCAGAATAGTTATGATAAAGTATTTCCTATTACTTATCTTCAAAATATTCTTGACAAAGATACAAATAATAATTTAACTGTTGTTCTTTCTAGATTTAATCATCTATGGATTCCATATCAAGGAACTAGAGTTAACACTCGTAAAGCTGTACCTGCTATATTTAGACGTAATAGTCTTACTATAAGTTATTATGACGCAGAATATAATATATCTGTAACTGAAAGTTATATAGGTAGTAATCTTCAAGCTGGAGTTGAAACTAGTTGGGTTTCTGATGATAATTGGACTAAAATTCTTAGTGAGAAATATCTTGAAGAAAGTGGAGCTAAAATTCCTATTGCTGATGGAACTATTGATTGGAATATGCTTAACGAAGCTCTTAAGCAAATGATTGCAGGAGATGGTAAAGTTACTATTATTAATTATCCTGATGAAGAGGATATTACTCTTCGATTAACTCCTGGTTGTTGTAATGTTAATCGTCTTAGTCTTAAAGATAGACATTATGAGCCTGAATATAAAAGTGGTAAAGGATATAAAATAATTCGCAGGGTTTTACTCCCCGTGGAGGATGAAATAGATAATGTAGAACATTTACCATTTGATGGTTTTCTTAATGATACTTATTGTGAACAATATGGTCAGATAATTCTTAATACAGATAATTATGAAGTTATCAATATTGATTTAGGTAATACTGCTGGAATTTATTATGATACTTATCATAAATTATTTGTTCTTAGAGTTAAGACTAGTGAAGATGGTGTAGGATTTTATAATTATTATACTAGATGGACTATTGTAGAAGCTACTGATAGAGTTAAACCAAGAGCTGTTGTTAATTATGGTTCATCTGATGATTATAATGTTTATAATACTTGTCTTTCTGATGAACGTCCTAGACTAAATGTTATATATGTTAATAATATAGATGATATTAAATATTATTTTAATAACGAAGATTTAGTTCAAGTTAAAAATAATATTTATCTTCATTATAAATCTGTTCTTACTCAAGATATGCTTAATGAAGAAAATACTCGTTATATTATTCGTTATGCTTTTGATTTAAATAGTAAAACTATTACAATGCCTAGCGGATGTGAACTTGTATTTGAAGGTGGTATTATAGAAAACGGTACTATTGATTTGAACAAATGTAAACTTACAGGTATGGTTGGTGAAGAATCTGAATATCTTCCTAATGTTACTTGTAGTAATTGGGCTGTTGGTCAAATTGAATATCGTGGTGGAAAGATTTGTTATTGGAATGGTACTGAATGGAGAGTAATGGGTGATACTTTTGCTATGGAAGGATATACCAAAGAAGAAATTAATAACATGTTTGATAATTACTATACTAAAAGTGAAACTTATAGTAAACAAGAAGTTAATAATTTACTTGGTGATTATGTTACTAATGATACATTTAATAGTTTTAAAGAAGAAATAAATCAAACTATTACTCAAAGTGTTAATCTTGATAAGATTCAAAAAGCTATTAACGATGGATGTGGAGTTAATATGACTATGCCTAGTGCAAATAATAATAAATTAAGTCTTCCTATTTGGACAGGTACTTCTACTGAATATGCAACTATTACCCCGGTTGCTGGAATGACTTATAATATTATTGATGAATAATGAGTTTAAATCTTGGACGTCAAGGAGGAGTTGCTCAACCTCTTAGAAAGAGAACAGTAGGTCAAACTAATATTGCTCATGTTTATGATGGTGCTAATCATATTTGGCCTACTTCTGTTATTCATTTTAGTGATTTTACTAGTGTTCAACTTAGATATATTTGGGGTAAAAATGATGGTTCTGATTTGGATACTAAATCATATTATGTTAATTCTCCTATTGATAGTTTAAACTATTCATCTGTTGGTTTTTCTTGGAGTCAAAGACCTGGTGTTATACCTTATTTATATTGGGGTGGTGATAATGTAAATTCTGGTGCTGAATGTATTATGTTCAACATTGAATCTATGATTGAATTAGAAGATAAAATGCCTGATATAATGAAGATGAATCTTTGTGCTAATTGGTTTGGTTCAAAAGGTATTGGAAATGTTACTATTGAATGTACTGCTTATAAAGGAGGAGTTATAGTTTGTTCTTGGCAATTAACAAATGTTGAAGATGATATTGATAAACGTGGAGCATTTTTATTTCCAACTTCTGATGGTAAAATAGATATGCCTGATTATAGTAATGGAGGTTATAAAGAATGTTGGTATGGTGAAGTTGTTGAAGCTAGACCTATTGGTGGTGGTCAATCTATATATTTTAGAGTTAATCCTGTTGATGATAGTATTTTTGAACTTCCTAATATTAAAGTAATTCGTACTGGTAATGGAATGGTACATAAAGATGGTTATTGCTGGTATCAAAATACTCCTAATACTAAGTATAAAGTATGGAATAATCAAATAAATCTAAGTGGATATATTAATACTCTTGGTTCTCCTAAGTTAAATATTGATAAAGATGATACTTACGAATATACTTATATGACAGCTTTACTTAATTCAGATAATACTATTTATAATTCAGAATATAACAATAATTATAAATTTAATTATGGTTTTGTTGCAGGTAATTCTGAATTTAGAGGACAACAAGTTATTCAATGTAATGTTGCTAGTCAAACTGGTCCTGCTGATGATGGTAAGACTTCAATAGGTGAAATAAAATATACTAAACTTAACAAAATTGGTGAGTTGACAATATATAGTCCTATTGAAAGTTAAAATAATGTTAATGACCAAACAAAGATAACGGTTTAAGTGTTATAGATTATGTAGTTCAAACTACAAGTATTAATCTATTTTTTTAACTTAAACCTTAATTTATTATGCAAGTAATTGAAAAAGTGAAAGTTGTTCCAGAGGGCTATAATGGTGCTGAATGAATTATGACGGTGGTAATCGTCGTGATGTAAACGGTAAAGCTAATGCAGGTTTAACTCTTGGTATTATCGGTACTGCACTTGGTGCTTGGGCTTTGTTTGGTAATCGTCGTTCTGCTGGTGCTAGTATTTTAGGTGGCGATGGTGGTGGAATGTTAGGAGAGGGTTCTACTAATATTAACGTACTTGGTGCTACTGCTGGTAGTGGAAGCGGTGCTCCTACTGCTTTTCAAGCATGGGAAAAATCTTGTGAAGATACTTTAGCTCTTCAAGGTGGTCTTTATCAATGGGCTTTGACTCAACAGAATCAACGTTTTGAAGATAGAGAACGATTGAATAGTGAATTGTTTGGTGTTTATATTGATGGACGTAATCGTACTGATGCTCTTATTGAGAAAAATAACACTGACCATTTTAATCTTTACAAGTACACTCGTGACGCTGATGATGATATCCGTAAAGAGTTATCTGATTTGAAAGCCGAATTAGCTGTTACTAAAGCTATTCGTCCTTATCAGGATAAACTTATCCAATGCGAAATGGAAAGAATGTTTACGGCTGGTATCAACTATACTAATCAAAAGACTTGCAATGTTATTTATGGTGTAGTTACTCTTCCGAATGAACCTACTGTTACTGGTTTAGTTGGACGTAATGCTAACGGTTGTTTACCATGCGGTTTTACTCAAACTGCTAGTACAACTCCTGCTCAGTAATATTACTAAGTTTGATTAAGAACATAAAATTAGAATAGATATGATACCTGTTAATCAATTCATACTAGGTGGTGGCGACCCTTTACTATTACCTAGTGAAAAAATGACTAATAGCATTGATGAACAAATTGCTTTTCTTCAAAGTCAAAAACAAGCAATTAATGAAGCTTATCGTCGAAATGCTGTTGCAGCTGCAAATAATGGTGTAGTTCAAAATCAACAGGTAATTCCACAACAGCCTGTTAACCAAGGAATTTGGGATGCTATTGATGCTGAAATTGCACCGCTTACACAAGAACAACAAAATATGTTGCTTACTAACCAAGATTATGTAACTAATTACAATGCGTTACAAAGTATGGTACAAGCAGAAGTTCTTAATTTAGTTAGAGGAAAAATCGAAGCTAGTGAAGAAGGTAAACATTTACTTGAAGAACAACTTAAACTTGTTAAGTTGCTTAAAAGTAAAATTGTTGAAGTTACTAATAAAGAAATGGAATTGTTTAAGGCTTTTAAAGAAGCTAGTAAAACTAATCCTACTTTAACTTATGAAGAATTTTTAAAGCAATAATATTATGGTTGAAATTGGTAATGTAAAAGAGGTTATTAAAGATTATATTGTTAAACAATTAATATCTATGGGTGAGAGTTCTCCTGCTATAAGACTTCTAACTCCTTTAGCTAAAAGAGCTATTACTAATAATATTGATAGTTTTGATAAGTTTTTAAACCTATTGCAGATAAAGATGGCATGATTGATATTGAAGGTATATTTGATGAAGAAATGGAAGTTATTAATAATATTGATAATTTTGATTTTGATATACCTTTTATTGGTGGCGGTAATATTTCTAAAGGTATTATATCTCTTGAAGTTCCTTATGTGAATAAAATTGTTGCTCTTAATCAAACTGATTTAGAAGTTTTAAAAGAATCATTAATCAGTTTAAAAACAAAGTAATATTATGAGAGAAATGCCTTACATTCAACCTTACCATGTTGGTAATCGTCGTGGCGGTAATCAAAATATTCTTGATGAATTTCGTGATGCACGTGGAGGACGAGGTGGTCGTGGTGGTAGAGGTGGCATGAGAAATCGTATTGGCTATGATACTTACGATACTTATGGTCGCTCTGCTAATAAAAATGACCGAGAAGAAAAGATTTTAACTATGCTTATGAGCGGTAGATATAATGACGATGGCTATCATTTTAATGAGTATGAAGCTAAAGAAGTTGTAGAACAAATGTATCATGTTAAAGACAATAAGAAATATATTGGTGAAAAATATGATATGAATAAAGCTCATGAGATTTGTGAACGCTATAAAGAAGTATTGCCTAATGATGTTGAACCTTGCGATGTTTATGTTGCAATTAATGCTCAATATCACGATTATTGTAAATTATTCGATAGTTGGTTTGGTGGTAATATAGACAATAAAGTGTTTGAAAGTGCTATTACATTTTGGTTTAAAGATGTTGATTTTGATGGTGATAAAGTGTGGGAATATTTCCACATGAATAACTAATCATTATTGTAAAACTGTAAAAGGGAATTATCTTCGGATAGTTCCCTTTTTTATTTATCTAAATTTTAGTATGGACAAATTTATTGATGTAATTGTAGATGGAATCCTTAGTAATTTTGATTTTGGATTTATGTTTATTGTTAATGTTCTAACTTATATTATTATTAAAACTATTGATTACTTTAACGGCGATAATAAAGTTCCTACTTGGCAAAAACGATGTGTATTAGTTATAAGTATTGCTGCTATGGCTGGTATTTATATTGCTGCTGGCTATGATAATACTATTATGCTTGTTAATAGTGCTATTCTTGCTCCTGTGTTTTGGAGTTGGGTTGTTAGTCCTATTCTAAAGAAACTTGGAGTTGGCTATAAAGATATTGATAATACTATTGGTTAAGATTGTATGAGATTGATTAGCTAGGTTTGATTGACTAATTCAAGCCTGCTCCATCCTCTACGGGGAGTATAGCTTGCCAAATTTGGCTAGTTTTAAACCTAGCTGATTAACTATGCACGATTGAATAAAAGTCTTACTATAAGCCTAAAAAGTGGCTCTATTGATGTACATAAATATTTACAATATTAAATTTCAAAATAATAAAGCTATGAGAGTTATTAAGACTAAACATTTTCCTTTTGGTGGATATAAAGCTATTAATATTTTTGGTATTATATTTACTAAAGGAGAATTAAGTAAAAAAGAGCTTAATCATGAAGCTATTCATACAGAACAAATGAAAGAGATGTTATACATATTCTTCTATTTGTGGTATGGAATAGAATATCTTATTATAAGATGCTTTCATGTTAAACAGCATGATGCTTATAAAGATATAAGTTTTGAAGAAGAAGCATATAATAATGATGATAATATTGATTATATTAGTAAACGTAAACATTATACTTGGACTAAATATCTAGGTATTAATAGTTCTAAAACTGCTTAATTAAAAAAAATGTTAATAATATTGTTAAACTACTTGTTATTAATAATATAATTTATATTTGTAACAAACTAAATTCTAAAGATATGGAAGATGATAAAAGAGTTAATTATAAGTTAGATGCTATTAATAAACTTATTAATAATCTTAAACTTAGTATTTCTGGTAATAAAGAACATGATGAGCTTGAAGAAAATAATGTTATAGTTAATCTTGATGAGATTAGTCAAAAGATTACTGAATTACATGAAATGGTTAAAGCTGAATTTGATGAGTTTGAAAATCAACATAAAAGTGAATCAGATGAAACTCAAACTCTTCTTAATAATCGTTTTGATAAAATTGATGCTAAATTAGATAGTATTAAAGCTGCTGTTGATAGTATGAAAACTACTATTGGTAATAAACTTGATACTGTTAATTCTACTATTAATAAAGCAAATACAGATATAGTTGCTGCGATTAATGCTATGAAAGCTAGTAATGATACTAAAAACGATGCTATAATTACTGCTCTTCAAGGACTTGTAACTCAAGTTAATCGAAATACTAGTAATATTAATTCTCTTAACGGTCGAGTTGATGCTCTAGAACAAGCTTAACATGAATTTTAATTTAGTAGAGATGTATAATGGCTTGTTAAGATTCAACAAGCATATACTAAATGAACTTGCAGAAGGACTTAAACATTTACCTAATTTAGATGGAGTATCTAAAGGAGATAGTTTAATTATTAATGAACAAGGCAATCCTACTTGGGGTTCTTCTGCATTTATTCCTACTTTTGAAAATGCTGCTTATGGTATAGAATGGACTAAAAATGATAGTGATGTAATTAGAATTGGTAATGCTAAATTTCATAGAGAACTTCCTATCCAAAATAGACTTAAAGGTTGTGTCTATAATGAAAAGAAAATCAGTTATTTCCTTAATCCTACGGGTTGGGCTAAACCTCTTGAAAATGGTTTTGTTCCTCCTCTTGATGGAAGTGATGGCGATGTTGGGGTAAGAGTTCCAGAGTTTTATATATGCGTTAAAGATACTGGTACTAAATATCAACTTTGGATAAGTGATTTTAATATTGATGGAACATTTACTAGAGTTCATCCTTTTATTATAAGTCATACTAAAACTATGACTAGAACTAGAGAAGATGGTAAAGAAGAAGTATTTAGTGCTTGTATTAAACCTGATGATACCAGATATTTAGGAGGAAATAAAAGTTCTTCTGTTGTTGCTATTAAATTACAAGGTAGACCTAGAACTGGAATTAGTTATGATAAAGCTAATGAATTTTGTATTAATCGTGGCGATTGGATTACAATGATTGATTATCTTGAATATTGTGCTTTACAAGCTCTTTGTTATATTGAGTATGCTAATTTTGATAGTCAAGTTGCGCTTAATACTAATTTAACTAGTGAAGGATTTAAACAAGGTGGACTTGGTGCTGGTGTTACTAATTTAGAATCGAATAGATGGTCAAGATTTAATGGTAACAATCCTATAGTTCAAACTTATTGGAGTGCTGAACATAATATAGGTAATGGTAATACAAATGTCGACCATTATGAATTATCAGCATATAATGATGATGGAAGTAATTTTTCTACTTATCCTGTTTTTTATCATGGTATTCATTTATTTGGAGATATATGGTCATTTGTTAGAGATGTAGTTATTATCAACAAAGATACTGATTATAATTCTGTATATCTTCTTAAAAAAGGTGTTGCTCATGCTGATGTTACAGTAGATAATGTTGATGAAAAATGTTATTTTATTGGTTATCAAGCTAATATTAATAATTATATTACAGAATTTGATTTACAAAGAGGTCCTTATTTTGTTCCTAATCTAGTTGGAACTAATAAGAAATTTGATTATAATTATATTCGTAGTAATAATGGACAAGACACAGATAAATCTGTTCGTATGCTGCTGGTTGGCGGTAGCGCTCATTCCGGTTCTGAAGCTGGCTCTGGTGACTTTCATTCTTCTTGGGCTCGGTCGGATTTTGGTGCTAATGTCGGCTTCTTTACTACAGTTAAACTTGATTAAATATGTCCACGTGGAACTGTTGCTAGGAATAGTTGGTTAATTAATTTGTTTTCTGTTTTTGTTTTTCTCGATACTACTCCTGCAACAGTTTATTATAATATTAAATATAATAAACTTAAAACATAATATATTATGACTAAAGATAAACTTAAAGATGATGTTATTAGAACTATATGCTGTTTAAATAGTGATATATCTAATAAAGATAGAGAACTTCTAATTAAATTGTTTAATTCTATTATAGATTATACTAATAATACTGAACTTGAACAAGAAATTGGTCAACTTCAACAAAAATATAATGAATTAACTGGAGATATTAATGAAGTAGAAAAATTAGCTAATGATGTAAGAACTAAACATAATTCTTTATATACTGATGTTAATAATACTCTTAAACCTAAAATAAATAGTATTAATGATAGAGTAACTGCATTAGAAAACGCAAGTCAATCTTAATATGGCTAGTCTTAATCAATTAGTTAGTGAATTTGCTCATGCTGTTGGCAATCCTAATAGTATTCCTCTTAGACGTAATCTTCGATACGCTATTCTTCATGGTCGTAATGAACTAATTCGTAAAAGTTATGAAAATCATAAATATGTTGATAAAGGTTTGCAACAACGTATTCGTGTTTCTATTATTAATGTTCCTGATGGTGACTTATATAATAGTCAAACTCTTGGGCTTCCTGCAATTAAACGTACTAAACAAGAAGTTCCAAAACCAGTTAGACTTATTAATAACTTACCTTTCCAATCAATTAGAACTACCGGACATACTGGGATAGAAATACCATTTGCAAAAGAAGCTAGTGCTAAGTTTTATCATTATCTTGCAGGTATGTGTAATCTTCCTGTTTATGATTATATTAATGGTTATATTTATTTCTTTAGTAATAATAAAGATTGGTTTCAAAATATAGGTTCTATTATTATTGAATCTCCATTTGAAATTCCTTATCTTGTTCCTACCGAAACTGTTGAAAAAGCTAAAGATGTAAATTATGACCCTATTGATGATGAAGCTAAATACGATGATGATGAATTTCTTATTCCTGAAGATATGATTGGAGCTCTTAAAGAGATTGTATTTAAACGTAATCTTATTGAAGTTCCTCGTCAAACAAATGAAACTCCTATTGATAATTTTGTAACTAGATAAATTATGATTAAAGATATAGATATTAGTCATTATTATAAAAAGTTTATTGAAACTTCTAATGACGATATGGCAAAATATAATAAAGAACTTGAACTTATAAATAAGATGAAAGCTGATTGTCGTGCTTATATTAAAAGTAAAAATCAAGTTATTAAAGATGATTTAAAAATTAATCTTAATGAATATGGGTTTCAATTTCTTAATGATAATGTTGAATTAATTAATAAGTTAGAGCAATTAATTAATAATCAACTTAGTTATACAGTTGGAGAAAGACGTATTGTTCTTCTCCAACTTTTGCGTTATTGTAACTTAGCTAAAAAAGCAAACGATTATATTATTGCTCTTAAACTTGCTACAAGACGTTCTGAATTAAGTCTTTCTGATTATAAAAAGTACATTCATAGGTATTATAGTTATGGTGTTCATAAATGTGTTCTTGAAGGTTATGCTTATCACTTTAAATATGAAATTGGTGATTTAGTTATTAATTTCTGGAGATATAGAGATAAACCTAGAGATACTTATGTTGATTGGAACGCTACTAGACTTAAGAAACAAGAAATTATTAATGCTGGTCTTAAACCTTATGATAAAGAAGAAGCAGAAATATATAAAATTCGTGGACTTAAATATGATGGTATTCCTTATGTAGTTTATAAAACTAATAAAGAGTTTTATGAAATACAACTTATTAATAACGGAACTCATAGTTATAGTGCTATTAAATTTAAGTATGCTAATTATATTAATAGAGAACTTAGAGGTAAAGATGCTAAGCAACTTAATTCTGAATGTAAAACTGTTGATGATATTTTTAATCTTAAATTAGGATTAAGAAGTAAACTTCTTGTTTATCTTGAACGAGAACCTAATGCTCCATTTAAATATATTAGAAATGTTAATCAACAAAAGTATGAACGTGGAGCACATAATAATGGTAATAAAACTAGATATAGTTATAAATAAAGTAATGTAGTTGAACGTTCCGCTTCGCTCCACTCAACTCCCCGTGGAGGATGGAGATACATCTTGAACTAATTCTAGCTAATACTAATCATACTCATCCTCCACGGGGAGTATCCACTAATGATTTTGCTAATCTTTTTAATGCTGAACTTATTAATATTGCTATTGTATGTATATATATAAGATAGGGTTAACATTTATTAATCGCTGATACTCAATAAGTTAGAAGAAAAAATAAAAAAAAGTTACGCCACCCATGGCGTGTTTAACACTTATTTTAACTAAAATATCGCCACCGGAGGTCGAATTTTCGTTATATTGATAAAGTTACTAATCATTAAACAAATAAAGGTATGCCTGAATTTAATTTTAAAAGTCCTGTTGTTACTCGTAAAGTTCGTGAAACGGAAATTATTCTTGAAGAAGTAATTCCTAGTCCATTTTTTGTTGAAAAAGAACTTAAAGATATTAATATTGTTGAAGCTGAAGCTTCTAGAATAAAAATTATTCAAAGTTTTTATGAACGTAGAGGATATGCTCAAATAAGTACTGATTTACTAAATTATATTACTAATAACGCAAAAAGTGTAGTTATTGTTAAACTGATTTGTTATATTGCTAAAACTATTAAGTTTAATTCTAATAAAATTATACTTAAAGAAAATGATGAAACTAAGAAGATTTGTTCATTTATTCATCTTCATAGATATATTAAAGAACTTGAGATAAATAATATAATTCGTAGAACTACTAAACAGTCTGTTTATGTTGTTAATCATGAAATGATATTTAAAGGTAGTTATTCTGATTTTATTAAAGTTTATCTTGACATATATAAAGAAATTGGTATTATGCTTGATGCTGATGGTAGAGTTATTCTTGATAAATCTATAAATTATGGCAAACAATAAAACTATTACAATAGAGCATATTATTGCTAAACTTGATAATGATTTCAATCCTGATGGAAGTGATTGGATTCCTAGAGTTCCTGCTTGGTGTGTTGATGCTATGAATGAACTTAAAGTTCTTCGTAAAGTTGATAAGAAAATGAAACTAACCGTCATTAATAAGATAGCTAAAAGTAAATGTTGTCTTATTGATGACGGTCTTAAAGTATATGATAGTAATGGTTGTGAAGTACCTAGAACTGATACTAGTAAATATAGATGTGGTGATACTGAATCTGTTCCATCCTCTACGGGGGGTCAAGCGGAGGACGAAAGTCCGGAGCGTGCTACTAATAAAGACTATCTTGGTATGCCCGATGATTGTTGTCCTAATGGTTCTAGAACTAGAGAAGTTATTGATACTGGTAAAGTAGGATGTAATCCTGTTGTTTATACAGTTCATAATAATACTGAATGTCCAAGATGTCAGCATGAAGTTCATTCTCATTGTCAGACCACCCGTGGAGGCTATGATAAGTCAAATCATAATTATATTCTTATTGGAGGTAATACTATTGAACTTAATTTTAATGATACTTGTATAACAGTTGTTTATAAAGATATTGAAACTCAATATAGTGATAATTATCATTGTGAAATTCCTGTTATACCTGCTAACGGTAAATTAATTCAAGGTCTTACTTATTATTGTATGGCTCGTATGCTTATGAGAGGATATAAACATCCTGTATTTAATCTTTCTGCTAGTCAATATGGAACTAATCCTTTCTATCTATGGGAAAGTATGAAGAAAGATATTAAGACTAGTATTCTATTAGATGAACAAAGTGATGATGATAGTGGTTGGAATGAGTTCTTTTATAACTTTACTTTTCCTAAATAATTATGAATATACAAAAGAAACTTAGTCTTAATAAACATCCTGGAGATTGTGTTCCTTATTCTTTAGTTGCTGCTAAAAATATTAAGATAAGTAATGACGATAGGATGATTGTTAATGAAGAAGGACTTGAAGATTGTAGCATAATTGCTAATAGTATTCATGAAGACGGTATTAATAATTTTAAAATAGTTGGTGTTATTCCTACTAGTACTGAACTTATTTTATTTGTTATTAATGTAGATAATAATGAATCTTATATTTATAGATATAATGAAGAATCTTCTAGTTGTTATAGAGTAAATAGTAATTGGAAATATAATGGTGGTAAGATTAAAGGAACATATACATATAATGTTAAAAATCATCTTATAATTGCTGTTGCTGAAAGCGATGCCTCTATTGATGTTCCTCTTAAAACTATTAATATTGATTTAGATTCTGGAAGTCCTGATACTGAAATGTCTATTATTCCTCAAGTAACTTTACCCACAGTTAGTAATTTAAATTATGTTAGTGGAGCTGCTTATAAAGGATTTTATTTTATGTTTATTAGATATAAAATAGATAAGACTAATTATACTAAATGGTATAGTATTGGATTTCCTATTTTTAATGATGTTATAATTCCACAAGTTATTAATAAAGTTTGTTTTCGTAAAGAGTTTGTTTATGACCCTAAAGATGACCCTAATGGATATTGCTATGGAAATAGTGATTCTTTTAGTGATTCTAAAGATATATGTAATCAAACTTTTGAAGTAAGTATTACTGGTGGTCGTTCAGGACTTTATCAATTAGGACTTATTATATGTAAAAAAGATAGTACGCAAGCTTTTAGAACTGATGATTTAAATAGTAATATTTTTAAGTTTAGTAGAGATGTACTTGTGGAATATAATATAGCAGATTTAACTACTGATTATTATAATTATTATAATGTTGGTAACATTATTAATTATAAAAATAGAATATATATTGCTAATTATGATGAAAAAAGTGATAATGATAATAGAACTTTGAGTGATGGTAAAACATTAGAAGAATCTGTTAATGATATTGTTATTAAACTTAGAAATAAATCTGTTAATGCTTATTATAACAGTTATAATGTTGTACATGCAGTTAGTGAAAAAGGACCTTATTTTAAAATGGCTAGTCTTGGATTTACTGGAACTGTAGATTATGAAATAGCTGATTATACTAAACTATTTAATAATAATCAATATCCTTTTCGTACTTTTAAAACTCTTCTTAATGAAACTGTTATTCAAGGTATTGCTGCTCATGAATATTTAAAAGTTAATTATAATACTGTAATAAAAGTAGGTTCTAAAGGCGGAGCTAATATTAAAGAATATTTAGCATGTAATTGTTTTATTATTCCTACTAGTTATAAGTATGAAAATAATATATCTAGTTATAGTTTACCTAGTGAAGTTAAAATTGTTTGTTATACTTATAATGGTGTTGGATTTACAGAAGATGCTGTATTTACTAGCGGAGTTATAATATTTGGAACTGCTCAATTTGATATTGATAATTGTAAAATGAGAATTACTCATAGTGTAATTGATACTTCTTATGATTTTAATGAACGTAAAAAGAATGATACTCTTATTCCTGGAGAAGTATATAATTTCTTTATTCATTTTGTTGATAAGTATGGTGATGCTAGTAGAGGATATAAATTATCTAATAAAGATAAATATATAAATGATGTTATAAATGATAATTCTCATTGTACTATAATAACTGTTGATTGGATTAATGGTACTGCTGGTACTATTCCTTATTGGGTTGTAATTAGTGGAACTATTCCAATATCTAGTATTAGTTCTAATGTTAAACAATATATTGCTGATAGTAAAATTGTAGTTTATACTGCTGAACCTATTAATAATCCTTCAACTAATATTTTACTTAATAGTGCTGGCGAATTAGAAGCAACTAATAGAGATGATTTATATACTCTTATTTCTAATTATTTTATAGACTATCAAGATAAAGATAAATATAATGATTTATATGTTTATCAAGTTATAAATAGTGGTAGCTATACTCCAACTAGTAATCAAATTATTTATGGCAATTATGATAATGAAGCTAAATTTGGTTATTATGAAAATATTAATGGTGATGAACTATTTAGAATACCAGATTTAATATTTAAATCTGAATCTATTGGCGGAGAACATACTAGAGGTTTTGTATATAATATGAATGATACCTTTAATAAGTTCTATATTAATGTTAATATTGATAATAATCTTTGGAATAAAATAAAAGAATTAGGTTATGTTGGTTGGTTTGTTAGTTATGAAAAAGTAGAACCTATTACTAGATATACAGGATTATTAACTAGAAAAGATTTTGCTAATATAGCTAGTAATGTTACATGGCAAGAATCTAATTATGCTGCTAAGCCAGGTTTTGTTTCTAATAATTATACTAGTGATAAATGTTATCTATATAGTGGTAGATTTGACATTGATGATACTATTAAATATGATTTTAATATAATTCGTATTGATGGTAAATGTACATTTGAACCGTTTAGAGAAAAATCTGATGTTGTTGATATGGTTGTTAATACTACTTATCCATATAGTTATAATATGCCTGTTATAGGAGTAATAAGTAGAAATGTATATAAACCTATTAATAATTATAAATTAGTAGTAGCTGATAGTATCGCAGATGATAGAGCTGGAAAAGGTACAGCATTAGAAATGGATGATTATAAAGAACTTTCTTTAGATGCTGAAACTATGTTTCTTGCTACTGTTCTTAATTGTACTAGAAATATTTATATTAATAAAGAAAAAGAACTTATAAGACTTAATGATGTTCGTTATTCTAGTGGAACATATTCTATTGAACATGGATATAATGGTAGAATGACATATGATGGAGTATTAGTATATAATGATAATAGAGTTATTATGAATGAAGGAGATTATAGATTATATTCACCTGATAATACTCCTTATTATTATATTGATGGTACACATCCTTGTTGGTTTGATAAACCTTTTGTTGAATATATTCAATTTCCTCTTTATAGCGATAAGTTCTTTGAAAGTAAATGTTTTAATAATAAACCTAGTAAAATAGCATTTAGTATTAAAGAAGAAACTGATACAAAAAGTGTTGCATTTGGTACGTTTGTAGAACCTAAAAATAGTGTTGATTTATTTAAAGACCCTATTGGTAATGTTGACCAATTTGTTCCTAAGTTATTAACTCAATATCGTAATGATATTATTAATATTACTCGTTTTGATAAAACTATAAGACGTAGTAATATTATTCAAGATGAAAGTGAAGTTAATGCTTGGAGAGTATTTCCTATTGAAGGTTATAAAAATATTACTGAAAATAAAGGAATAATTACTAATCTTGTTGGTATTGGATATTATCTATTAGTACATACTCAACATAGTATGTTTATGTTTGATATCAGTGCTGCACTTAAAACTAGAGATGAAAATGTACAACTTTATCAACCTGATGCTTTTGAAGTTGATTATAAAGAAGTCTTTACTAGCGATAAAGGATATGGTGGATTGCAAGATGATTTAGCATATATAGTTGGAGAATTTGGTTATATATTCTATAATAATGATTTTCATGCTCTTTATCAATTTGATGATGGACAACTTAAATTAATGTATGAAGATATAAAGTTATGGTTAGATAAGTATCGTCCTAATAATGTTAGATTTGCTCATGATAAATATAATAATCGTATTTTAATTAAGTTTGATTATACATATAATAATATAAATCCTGTTAGCAAAGCTATTATTGAAGAAGTTCATAATGAAGTAATAAGTTTTAATTATAAAGTTGGTAACTTTATTAGTTTACATGATTATTACTTTAATAATGCTTGGTCAACTAAAACTAAATGTTATTTTCAAACTGAACATAATAATGATAGACTTAATTGTCCTCTTCATGTGTTTACTAATGAATATAATTATGGTAGATTTAATACTCATATGGGAGATGATAGTAATAGTCTTTATATGATTTCAAGACAAGAAGTTGGTGAAGAACCAGAACTTGTTTATAATAGTTATATTGATATTATTATTAATGAATCTTATGAACTTATTAAGTTTCTTGAATTTATTAAATATAAAGTACGCAAAATATATATTCCTTTCTATAGTGATAATACTAATAATCCTGTAGATTTAAGAGAACATCCTTATGCTGGAGATATACTTCGTATATTTAATGAAGATAATGATACTGATGATATTGATATTAATATTGATAAACTTAATAAGTTTAATGCTTATAAAAAACCTTGGTATGAACTAACTCAATATAACTTTAATTATTTTCGTAATACTATTAATAAACATCCTAATTCTCCAAGTGATAAACTTCGTAGAGTTTATGGTAATTATTTTATAGTTCGTTTCATATTTAATAATACAGATAATAAGCGCATTGAATTTGAAAGTCTTGAATGTGCTCAAACCCAATTTAGAAAATTATGATACAGTACAAAGATAGACAAAGACAAAAAGCATTTATTGGTGCTATTATTGGTGCTGCTGCTAGTATAGCTGGTGGTATAATTAAAGGTAATAAACAAAAGAAAGCTCAAGAAAAGGCTCAAGCAGAAGCTCAAGCTGCACAAGACCATAAAGATGCTTTACAAAATGCTCAAGCTTTAACTAGTGCTTATTCTAATCAAGATTATGTTAATCAATATAATGATAAACTTACCCTTAAATGTGGTGGAAGAATTAGACGTAAAGCTAATTTTGGTACAGAACTTGTTCAAGCTCTTCCTGGTTTGGGAAGTCTTGCAAGTTCTGTTACTGGTGTAGAAGGACTTGATAAATTAGGTGCTACTATAGGGCAAGGCATTAATGCTAATCAACAAATTAATGAAAATAAACGTATTGCTCAAGAAGCTGAGAAACGTAAGCAACTTCAATCAGGTCAACAACAACTTAATATTACTTCTAATGCAATGACTAATCCAATGACTATGTATCAACGTTCTAGCTTTATTAATAAATATAAATGCGGTGGACGTAGAAAAGCTTGGATTGGTGCTGCCATTGGAGCTGCTGGAAGTCTAATTGGTGGTATGCTTGGAAACAAAGGTAAAGAACCTATTCAAGTTAAACAAGACGAACAATCTGTTTATAGTGCTCCTAAAACTGGTCTTGAACGTCCTGAATGGATTACTAATGGTATTAATCAACAGTCTGTTATGCCTCCATCGGTTTACAGAGATAGACTGAAAACATATCGGTATGGCGGACGTAGACGTTAATCTTTTGCCCTCTGTTGGATTATTACATATAAGTATGAACTATTAATCGAATTATATGTTATCGTTCAACAGAGAGCCTTAAAATCAATAAAATATTAATTTCTCATTATATTATATAACAATGCCTAGAAAAAATAAAACTATTCATATAAGTGACATGCCTAGTGAATTTAAAGGTACAGTTACTAAAGATGGCAGATTTATTAAAAGTGGTATTCCTCCACTTGGTGGAGTTTATGATAAAGTAGCTAAAACTACCGGATTAATAAGACTTGGTAATGAATTTCTTTATAATGGTATTAATAATTTAATACCTAGAAATGATAGAGAACAATTAATGGATAATACTGCCGGTAGACTTGTTGATTATGTTAAGAATTTTAATAAAGAATCTTTTCCTAATGATGAAGACCTTGGACCAACTTTTCCATTTAATATTATTCAAACTCCTAGAACTAATGGAAGAAATATCCCACAAAAACAATATGCTACTGGTGGAAAAGTTCCTAATGTAGTTGATGGTGGTATTGCTCATCCTCTTGGTAATAATTTCTTTTATATGAATGGAAGAAAACATAGTCAAGGTGGTATTGATATTGGTCCTAGTGATAAAACTGGTATTGAAGTAGAAGATGGTGAAATTGTAGAAACTAATGGTGATGAACTTAAAGTTTATTCTGCTCAACCAATTATTAACGGAGTTAGTCCTGCTAAATTAGTTATGGGTGGAGCTAATCCTAATAAAGTATTTAAAGCTCAAGAAGATTTTAAAGATAGAAATAAAATTAATGATGATGGTACTATAAAAGCTATGGGTGGTTTAAGCAGAGATAAAGATTATGGTTCTAAAAAGAAACCTTATCCTAGTGTAGCTAAAAAAGATTTTGCTGGAGGACATAGAAGTTATCCTATTCCTACTAAAGCTGATGCTATTGATGCTTTAAGATTAGCTGGATTACATGGTAGAAGTGATGTTAAAGCTAAAGTTTATAATAAATATCCTGAACTTAGAAAGAAAGGTAGTAATGGATTAATTATTAGTATTAGTGGTAATGTTAAGAATGGATTACTTCATTCTCCATCCTCTACGGGGGGTCGGCACGACAAACTTAGAGATGGTGGAAAGCGTATTAATCGTCATGGTAGAACTTGGGAATATGATGAAGATAATGGATATTATATTCCAATAACTGATAGAACTATTACTAGAACAAGTCCATATCCTATTGATAGATCTGCTAGAGGTGAAACTGTTTCTGGTTCTGAATATACATTTAGAAATGGAAGATGGCATAAAAATAAATCTAATACTTTTAATGATAATCCTACTAAAAATTCTAAAGTAGATAATGGAAATCGTCGTCCTCAATATTATGCAGAACGTGAACTTCCTTTATTTAATGATGGACCTGCTATTACTAGTGGTCTTGTTAAAGCTGGTTGGAGTCATGGTAATAATAAAAATATAACTGTTGATAATACTAATATTCCAAATTTGCCTGCTACTAAATCTAAAGGGAATACCCCCCGTAGAGGAAGGAATAAGTCAAGTCAATCAGTTCAATCTAGTTCTACTAAAACTCCTCCTACTGCTACTTATAATCGTAATCTTCCTACTATAGAAGCTAGTATTCCTACTACTTTACCTGTTTCTACTAGTGTTCCTGTTAAACAATCTAGTCAATCTGATGGTAAAGGTCAAGGTAAATTTAAAAACATTACTACTGCTGATTGGATAGGTCTTGGTAGTAATATTGCTGGAGGATTAGGTAGTTATTTTGCAAGTAAACGAGCTATTAATAAAATGAGAGGTCCTGGCAGACCTACTCTTATTAGTGCTAATAAACTTAAAACTAAATATAATATTAATCCTCAACTTGATAGAATTAGAGAAGATAAATTTGAAGCTTATCGTGATATTGATTCTAATACTGCTAGTAGTCGTGTAGGTTTAGCTCGTAAACAAAGAGTTCGTAATGCTGCTGGTCAAGCTGTTAATCAACTTTATGGTGAAAAAGAAAATATTGAAACTAATCTTATTAATCAAGATAGACGTAATCAACAAAGTGTACGTCAATTTAATGCTCAACAATACAATCAATATATAGATAGAAAAACAGCATTTGATAATGGTATTAGAGAAGCTAAACTTACTAATGTAAATAATTTATTTACTGGAATTAATGCTGGTATTCAAGATATGATTAGTAGATATGAAAATCGTAAAGCTTTAAATAATACTATTGGTGCTATGAGAGCATCTGCTCCTAATGTTGATGATAGAATAATGAGAGATGCTGGAGTTGATTATGATGAATTTGTAATTCGTAAACGTAGAAAACTTGGAGGAAAATAACTATGCCTATAAATTTTTATACTCCTACTTTTAGACAACAAGTTAATCCTATTGACTTAAATGTTTTAGCTAAAACTTATAATACTCTTGAACAAGGACATCAACAAGCTATTCAAACTAAATCTCAAATTGATGCTCAACTTGCTCAATTAGATTTAAATGAAGCTGAAGATGCTTGGCGTCAAGAACAACTTAATAAAGTTCGAAATGCTCTTACAGAGAATATGCAATATGGAAATGCTTATTCTAGTCTTGATGATATAGTTGGTACTTATGGAGATATAACTTCTAGTCCTGGAATGATTGGTCGTTTACGTGCTCAACAAGATTATAAGACTTATATGAATAATCTTGATAAACGTAATGATTTATCCGAAGATTATAAAAATTATTATCGTGCTGTTAATAAGTATAACTATCAAGATATAACTGATAAGAATGGTAATGTTGTTGGTGGAACTAAATGGACTCCTACAGATAGAGAAGTTTCTGAAGTTCCTATGAATCAAATACTTAATCAAGCATTACAATGGGCTGCTAAAGAACAAGGCGGTGGTAGTCAAACTAGATGGCTTGATGCTAGTGGTAAAGTTACTGACGATATTACTAAATCAGTTACAGGAGAGATTTATTCTCATAGTAAAGGTCAATGGCAAAGATTAAGTAAAGCTAAACTTGCTGAAGCTGTTAAAGCTGTTATAGAAAATACTCCTGGTGCTAAAGCTAGTCTTGACCAAGATTATAAGATTGCTAAATGGAAGTATGACCAAAATGGAAGTAATCCTGATATAACAGATAAAAATGGTATTCTTCTTACTCCTGAACAATATCTTGCTAAACGTATTGACCCTTTCTATAATGCTGCTACTTTTTATAATCAAACTAGTGATACTACATATGGTGCTGCATGGAAAGCTCAATTAGCATTAGCTCAGAAAACTGCTGCTAATAATACTCAAAGAAAACAAGCTATTGATAATTTAACTTATAAAGGTACTCCTGTTCGTATTGATAATTTTATGCCTGCACAAGCTCAAGCTGAAATTACTAGTAATAGACAATCAATAGCTGGATTACTTAGTAAATATAATCCTGATATTAATATTAATTTAAGTACTGCCAATCCAGATGATATTAGAACTAGTATCATGACTAATATTACTAATCCATCTGATAGAGCCTATGCTTTAAGTTATCTTAATGATATTATTGATAATCAAGAATATATTAATAATCTTAAAGTTGGTAAATCTCAAGATAGTATTGATGGATTTGATACATATAATTCTATTATTAGTTTAAGTGATTTACCTAGTAATAAATATTCAGATAGATATAGTAAATATGTTAATCAAATATTTGGAGATAGTTCTGCTATTAGACAATACTTTAATAATGATGATGTTTATAATTCATTTATTAATGCTCTTGGTGGAGAGAAAAAAGCTGCTAGTCTTGGAATAAGATTTGGTTCTGATGGTAATGGTTATAGATATGCTGAATTACCTAAAGATTATCATAAATCTATTTATAGTTTTGGTAAAGCGGTTAAAGAAGCTGAAGATACTAGAAATCCTTTAAATGCTTTTCTTAATTCTGCTAAGACTAGATTCTTTGGATATGGTGATAAATTTGTTAGAGTTGATTCTAATGGTGAAGAACATCACGCTGGATTACCAACAGGTAATAAAGAACCTTATATTGGTTTAATTGATTATGTTGATTCTCTTAAATCTAAAAATGATGCTGTTCTTGATGGTGGTCAAATAACTTCTTCTACTATTGGTATTAGTGCTTTAACTCCAGAATTAGCTGAAATTAACTTTATGATGAACGCTAATCCTGAAGAAGCTAGTAAACTTTCAGCTTATAAAAAGAATAAAGAAGAACAAGCTATGATGGCTATTCGTAGCGGTATTGATTTAACTCAAGGAGAAGCTTATATTACTAGCGAAAATGGAGTATTTGAATCTATGACTTCTGAAGATAGAAAAGCTTATACAGCTTATCTTAGAAGTGCTAAAGAAAATGAAATTACTCCTACTATTGTTCGTGACCCAAAAACTGGGGATGTTGGAGTTCAAATTAATATTGCAGGTTACTATGATACAGAAGGTAAACTTAAAAGAGAACCTATTACTTTACTTGTAGGTAGTGGCGCTATTGATAGTTCTATTATTCAATCTTGGAATCAAGATACTAGTTGGAGAGCTGCCGGTAAAGTAGAAAATTACTATAATGCTAATAGACCTATTTCTCTTACTAATAATGCTGCATTTACTGGAATTGATAAATTTAAATTAGTACCCAATGGTGGAGGTTTTAATTTAATTAATTCTACTAATAATCAAACTATTGGTTTAGTAAGTAAAGAAAATGCTGTTGATATTGTAGATAATTTATCTCAATGGGAACAAACTGTAACTGCTGTTAAAGCTGGAATGACAGTAGATGAAAATGCTGTTAAAGCTATTCAACAAAATGTTGCTACTAAACTTGCTCAACTTAGTGGCAGTTCAGACCCTTATGTTATTCAATATTACTATGATGAATTAACTAATAATCTATATTAATATGGATGTATTAAAGTTTCTACAAGGTGGTAATCAAACACCTAATCCTGAATATAATCCTAAAACTAAAAAGGGGGCTATACAGCCTCCTACTTTAGTTGATTACAACCCTGGCGCTTCTATTAGTGACCAGGGTCGTAGTCGTTTATTTAGTCGTATTGCTGGACAATCATATAATCTTAACCAATATGATATAGACAAATATGCTCCTTATGATGTTTATGTTAATCCTGTTGATGACCCAGAAAAACTTGATAAAGAACGTGCTGTTAATCAAAGTAATTGGGAACAAGGATTAAGAATGATTGGACAGATTGGTAATGAGATTACTGTTGGTACAGCTATTGGTTTTGCAGATTTAGCTGATGCTTTCTATAATATGGTTAGTGATAGTCCTAATGATTATCAATCTGAAATAAGTTCTGAACTTGAATCTTTAAAAGAATCTATTAATGAGCGTTTAGCTATATATAGAGAAAATCCCAATGCTGCTTTTGATATTGGAGATTTTGCTTGGTGGGCTAGCAATGCTCCTAGTATAGCTAGTTCTTTAACTCTTATGGTTCCTAGTACTGGTCTTGCTAAAGGTGTTTCTTTATTAGGTAAAGGTATAAAGTTTAATAAATTAGCTAATAAAATAGCTAATGCTATTAATATGACTCAAAAGAGTAGAGCCATTACTGGTAGAATAGCAGAAGCTACTGCTATTGGAGTTCCTTCTCGTTATCTTGAAAATTATCAAGAAGCTAGACAAACATATCAAGATATTGAAGATTATTCTAAAACTCAACTTGCTAATATGAATGATAAACAAAGAAAAGAGTTTTATAATAATAATCCTAAATATAAAGATATGACTGATGAAGAAGTAGCTAAAGATATTGCTAAAAATAGTGCTGATATTACTTTTGCTGAAGATTGGGCTAATGTTCTTTTTGATGTATGGCAAGTTTATAGTTTAAAAAACTTATGGAAAAATGCTTTAAGTGGTAATACAACTAGTTCTAGACTTAGAAATTTAAATACTGCATTTAATAGTAATATTGATGATGCTGCTGCAATTACTAACGCTTTAAGTAATAAAACGACTAAACAAGCAATTACTAGTACATTAAAAAATGTAGGTGATGATATTCTTCATGGTGCTAGAGCTGAATGGACAGAAGGAATTGAAGAAGCTATTAATTATATAGCTAGTCAAGATGGTTTATATAATGGCAAAAAAGTATTTGATAAAGATATTCCTCAACAAACTATTAAAGATTATCTTCAAGACCCAATGTTATGGGAACAAGCATTTTGGGGTGCTCTTGGTGGTGTTACTTTTAGTAGTGTTATGAATAAAGCTGGAGAGTTTATTAATAAACGTCTTGATAAAGATTGGACTTCTGCTGAAAAACAAAGAGAAAACGAAATTCTTGGTCGTACTGCTACTTTTCAAGCATATCAAGAAAGACTTAATAGTATTGCTAATGGTAAAAATCCATTTATAACTATTACTGATGAAAATGGTCAACAGGTTAATCCAGATATTATTACTGGTACTGAAGAAGAACTTCGTAGTATAGCTGAAAAAGAATATATGGATAATATTATTATTAATTCTATGAACGCTGGTAATTTAGGACTTCTTGAAAGTTCTATTAATAGTAAAGAATTTAATGATAGTATTACTAATAAACTTGGATTACAACAACAAGATAGTAATGAACTTATTAATAGATTTAAAACTGAAATTAATAATCTTAAAAATGAATATAATACTACTTTAAATAAAGTTAATAGACTTGGTGGCGGATTTGAAGTTGGTCGTATTATAGCTACTCAAATGGTTCATGCTCGTAATCGTCAAGAAAATTATAATAATCTTCTTAATTGGGCTAATAATGTTTTAAATCAAGATATTACAAATAATCATATTGAAGATGTTGATATTACTTCTGCTAAAAATGGTATATATCAACATATTCTTGATAGCATTCAAAGAGATATTAAAACTATTCAAGATAATGCTGCAATTAATAATTCTGTTAAACAAGAACGTATTGCTCAATTAAATGAGCGATTAGATGCTATTAATAAACTTTATACTCCTATTGATATTGAAAATAAAAATGATATTCAATCAGCTATTCAACTTCAAAAACAATATAATGAAGTATTTAAAGATTTAGCAGAAGTTGTTAATGCTGAGATTAATGTTGAGGTTAATAAAAATCAACTTAATTTATCTGATGATAATATTAAATCTCGTATAACTTATCTTAATAACTTCTTTGATAATAGTCGTAAAAAGATTGTTAATAAAGCTATGGACGATTTACGTAATGCTTATAAACAATATGGTAAAGAATATGTTAATTCTGTTATTAAAGATGCTAATAATGGTAATAAACCAAATATAGATAAAACTATTCGAGATGCTTATGCTGCACTTGATTTAAGTTCTAAAGGTAATGAACATCTTAAAAATACAATAGAACAATTAGCTGAGATTGCTGAGATTGAAAATGATGTTAATAATATTCCTAAAGAGGAAGAAATTGCTCCTACTAATCCTGATGTTAATGAAGTTAATGAAACTGATGTAGATGATACTAGTTCATCTCCATCCTCTACGGGGGGTATAGCGGAGCGAAGCGAAGCGGTTCCTAGTGAGCCTACTAATATTGAACAACCTCAATCTCAAACTGAACAACCAGTTTCTCAAGAACCTATTAGTACTCCTAAATCTGAAGTTAATAATACTCTTCCAGATGATGATTTCGAACGTGGTCAAATAGGTACTGATTTGGTTTATGAAAGTATAGCTGATTTAGAAGATTCTTTAGGACATGAGTCTACTAGTAGTGATTTACTTAATGCTAGACAATCTATTATTGATAAACTTAGTCAAGCTGGATTTGAACAAACAGAAGCTAGCGATATAGTTAATAATATTATTGATGGTCTTACAGGTGGTAGTTTATATAGTTCTGTTCAAGATGATAGCACTAGACGTTTATTACTTAATGCTACTTATGCCACTGTTACAGGTAATGAACGCAATATAGAAGCTGTTATGAATGATTTTGCTAATAGTGTTGATAGTGAAGGTAATACTAGAGGTAAAATTGTTAATGGTAAAGTCTATCTTAGTATTGGTCAATTAGTTGAATATATAGATAGTATTACGGGTAATAAAATTATTAAAAATTACTTGTTTAATCAAATAAAAAACTATCTTTACGCCAGCACTAATAATCAAGGTAAATATCGTGCTACTGACGAATCAACTATTAAGAAACTTAATGCTAGACAATTTGTTCAATATGTAGATGGTATTGCTAAAGAACGTCTTGAAAGACTTCAAATTGAACATACTAATAATGTTAATCTTAAGTATATAGTAGAGAATGAAAATGTTAAAGCATTTACTAGTATTAAACAAGGTGATTATCTAGAAACTGAATATGATAGTAAGCTTAGACGTATTAATATACTTGCTAATGGTACAATTATTGGTTATATAGGAGTTCCAAATATTGATAAGTTTGGTAATTATGATATGGTTAATCAAGGTTGGAAATATAATATTCATGCTGAAAATGGTCAAGTTGTTTCTCCACTTAAAGACGCTTTAATTAGTATTCTTGATGGTGATAGATTTGACGAAGAATTTATTGGTCATTTATATGAACTTGCTGTTAAAGAAGAAGTTACACAAGAAGAACTTGTTAATCTATTTAAAGAATTTGAAACTAAATATCCTGATATAGTTAGAGATTTTACTACTCCTGTTGCAAGTTTTGATTTAGCTGGGCATCTTGTTAATCTTACTAAATACATATTTAATCAGCCTTATGAAAATAGTCATGAAGCTAGTATTAATCGTTGGTTTAATAATCTTCTTAATAGTTATGACCAAGCTATTACAATAGTTAAAGGTGATTTTAAAGGTAAGATTAAAGCTGTTAATATTAAATATGGAGTTCTTAATACTATTGATGATATTAATGGTGAATGGAATGATGTACAAGAAACAGTAGTTGGTTATAATGAAAATATTAACAAACTTGGTGTAGTTATACAAGGTCAATTATATCTTAATGGAGAAAGTAAACCTACTATTATTGAAAATCTTACTACTAATGGTATGCCTGTTATTAGTATTCCAAGTAGTGACGGTACTTCTTTATATGCTTTTTGTAAACAAGTTCCATTAAATAGTAATCTACTTAAAGGTGATGCTCGACGTATTATTAATTCTATTAAAAATGAAGTTAATAATCTTTGTAGAGATTATATTAGTGGAAAAATAAGTTTTGGTGAACTTAAACAAAATCTTGGAGATATATTTGGAAATAATAAACTTATTAACGGAGATAGAAATACTGGACTTCAAATTAGTATTAATCCTACTAATATAGGTTTTTATGTTAAAGGTGCACATTTTAATGGTAAAGATTATGCTTTTACTATTAATTCTGATGCTGGTAATTATAAACGTAATATTATTATCAATTCTCCTCATATTGTTGGTAGTGCTTTTAAAATAGGTAAAAGTTATGGTATTAATGCTAGTACTATTGATGAATTAGATAATGCTCTTCGTCCTGTTATCGATGAAATGTTTAACTATGCTCAATTTGCTATTAGTAAAGATTTTATTAATGATAGTACAAAAACTAATGATAAAACTAATAAATATATTTATCGCGAAAATGGTAAAACTATTATAAATATTGATGGTAAAACTTATAGTTATAATAGTTATCAAGATTTTATTATTAGTAATGGTTTAGTTAGAACTAAATTAGCTAATACTAATACTAATGAAACTGCTGGTAATTGGCAAATTGATATTCATTCTAAACTTGATATTACTTATGAGCTTGAGGGTAGACCCCCCGTGGAGGATGGAGCAATACCTGAACAGCTATCAGAGTTCATGTTAGATGATACTCTTAATGCTATTAATTTTAATGCTTTTGAATCTGCTATAACTGCTAAGAATTTAACTCGTGGACTTAAAAAGTATTTTGCTAATGACCAAACTGCTATTGATTATATTGATTCTCTTCAAAAGATTGGTATTTTACCTAAGAATATTCAAGTTGTAGATAGTATTACTGATAATAATGGTAATCAAGTTAATGCTGTTTATCATCAAAATACAGATACTATTGAACTTAATAGTTCTGCTATTGCTGGTCAAAGAGTTTATCGAGTTGTTAATATTATACTTCATGAAAGTTTACATAGACAACTTTATACTAAATATAACACTGAACAAGCTCTTGCTTTAGTTAAACCTATATATGATAAATTTAAAGCTTGGCTTGATACTCAAGATGATAATACTAAAGAAAGACTTAAACCTTATCTATTTGAGAATTTTAATACAAGTGAAGCTCTTGAAGAATTTCTAGTTGAAAGTATTACTAGTAATGCTCTTATGACTGCACTTAATGAAATTAAATATGATAATAGAAAAGTTAATAAACGTAAGACTTTATTTAGTAGACTTCTTGAAGTTATTGCTGATATGTTAGGTATTAAGATTAATGAAGATAGTTTATTAGCTGCTGCTAGAGATGCTTATAAAGCTATTAAGAAAATGCCTAAAGAAAGTAATCAAGAGGCTATTCAAGGAACTTTTCAGTTTGAAGAAGAAACTGCTAGTACAGAACAAACTGAAAATCCTAATGAAGATAACAGTCAAGATTATAATTATAATAATGATAATCTTAATGATGGACTTGATATGTTTAGTAGTGTTGATGATAATATGGTGTCAAATATGGCTGAATTAACTAGCCGTTTACCAATAGACCAACAGCCCGAATTTGCCACTTTGCTTGACACAGGACGCATCAGTTTTAGTTGTATGTAGAATTAATCGAGCAAATATAAAAGTCGCTTAAAACGAAAGAAAACCACCTCTATGACGATGTAATTAAATTTTACTTTACATTAGTCATAGAGGTATTACTATTAATGAATTTAAACTTAAATATAAACTTATGAGTTGTGGAAATATTAAACTTGTAGGATATAATAATCTTCATAATGTTATTATTAAAGAACATGGTTCTAATAATGCTGATTATTATAGTCTTATAGCTATGGTTGAAGACCCAATTTTTAAAAAGATTGTAGCTGATAAAGGTATTAATGTTAAAACTTCTGGAAGACAAGCTTATAATGCTCTTCTTGAAGCTAGAGCTATTAAACTCCGTAATATGGATGATATAGCTTCTGTTGCTGAAAAAGAAGAACGTGGTTTGTTTAGTACAATTAAAGCTAGAGATACAGCTATTACTTATATGGCTGATATTATGAATAAACTTAGTTTTAATTTTCTATATAATGGTGCTCCATTAAATTTTAATGAAATTAAAAAACGTACTAATGAAACTGTTATTAATGCTGGACTTAAACGTGCTAAGAAATTAGCCGGAAGTGATGAAGCTAGAAATAACGAACTTAATAGTTTTATTAATAATCCAAATCCTGCTATTAAAATTAATGGTCTTGGAGCATTTCTTCGTAAATATGGTAATGCTCAAGATTTTAATTATGGAGCATTACTTCGTTCTTTAACTAATACTGAATTTAATGAAGCTCTTTTTAATAATAAAAATGTTGCTAAACTTATTAAACGAGATGAATTATATCAAACTACTGATTATGAAGAATTAGGTGGATATCTTGATGAAACTTCTACTGAAGGTGATGAAAATAGTATAGATGATGGTATTGATTTAATGACCCAACTTTGGAATTTAAGTATTGGTGAAGTTAAAGATTTTAATAAACACGTAGAAGAAGTTATTAAGTATCATCTTGCAAGTTTACCTAAACTTACTGCTGCTTCTCAACTTGATAATGGAAGTTATCCTTTTGATACTAATAATGAATTAGGAGTTGTTACTTTTTCTGATGCTAATTATTTATCTAAAATATTATATGCTAGTGCTGATACTAGTAATGTAGATAATTTTATAGCTAGTCTTAAACGTATATCTGAAACTATTCCAAATTGTGAATGTTTAATTCAATTACATGATTTACTTAGCAAAAATAAAGTATTTGCTAATAAGTATATGATGGTGTTTAATAAGCCTATTATATCTAAAATTGAAACTTATATTCAAACTGATTCTAATGGTAATAGTTATGTTCGTGCTCGTGTAACTAATCCAAATACTGATTCTCGTACTATTTTACAGAATACTTTTTATAATAATGTTAAGAATAATATTATTACTAATCGTGTTCCTACTGCTCGTGAAAAGTTTCGTATATATGATAGATATAAAAATACTCCTCATGCTAATCTTTATTTATATGATGCTTTTAAAGAAATATTTCTAGATATTAATCAAGCTAGTTTTAATTTAGCTATTGCTAAGATTGGTCGTGTTGCTATGGCTAATAATCTTATTAATTTTGCCAATGTTATTAATCGTACAGTTGAAAACTATAATAAATATGTAGAAGCGCTTAAAAAGGATAAAGGAACTAAAATGCCTGATAGTTTTATTAATAGAGGTGATACTTCTATTATATATCAAATGGCTGATGTTTTTAAAGATATTATTTATATTCCTGTTGAACTTAATTCTCGTAATCCTGAAGGTAATTTAAGTTCTGATGTTATTAATAGAAGTTTTATTACTAACATTGCTAAAATTATTAATGATGATAAATCTACTGTTGAAGAACAAAATGCTATGGTTGAAGCTTATGCTAAACAAAAGTTTGCTAGTCATCAATATGATTATAGTAATTTACTTCTTGAACATAGAAATAGTAATGGTAATATAATTAATTATGGATTGTTTAGAAGAATTGGAAATGGAACTCCTAAACTTACTGAATATGCTCGTAGTATGTTTAAAACTTCTCTTCTTAATGGTATTAGTGAATTAGATAATAATAATAATGACTTATATCGTAGTATGAGTGACGGTGATTATTTAATTACTGCTATGGGATTATTTATGACTGATATTAATAATTCTGAAACTCCTACTGCTAATTATTTACTTCCTATACCTAGTGATGCTCCTAAAAACTTTACTATTACTGCTCCTAGATATAGTCTTGCTGGATTACGTAGTCAATTAGAAGATGGAACTAAAATTATAAATAAAGAACATCCATTATTTAAACAGTATTATAATATAGCTATTCAAGAACTTACTAATATGGCTCAAGCTGTTAATGTAATGTTTAAGACTAATGCTAATGGTAATCCTATTTTAACTAATGGAGATTTTGAATTTAGTGATATTTATAATAATAAACCTGAACATTTTTATAATCAATATCATAAAGATGGAAAAGGTAATGTATTTATTACTAAAGATGGACATAAAGTTTTAGCTGGTAGAATATTTAGTTTTAAACGTTTAGTTAGTAAAATTACTCCTAATAGTAATGGAGCGTTTAATGAACTAATTGGGTATGGTAAGACTATTGACATCCTCTACGGGGGGTCTACACGTGGACTTAGCTATGTTAATAATCAAGTAGTTCTTAATGGAGAACAACGTGTTGCTCTTGAAGATGCTGTTGCTGATTGGTTAAATGAATATATAACTAATGGTTATAAAGAAGTTAAAAATAAATATGGTACATTTATTGATGATAGGATTAATAATGAATCTTTAGCTGAATTTCTAGTTAATGATTATCTTGTTAGAGATAGTATGTACGATATGTATGGTGGTGACCAAAGTTTTTATAAGAATGGTCAAGCTATTCTAAAACGTATTAAAGAAGTACAAGCTAGTGGTAATCCTTTTGGTAATACTGATTTTACTAAAAATGATTTAGATATAGCTACTGATTTATATGATATAACTATAAAAGGTAATGCTGTTACTGTTCCTTATACTGTTAATGGAGTTACTAAACGTAAAAAAGTAGTTCTTCAAGATAAATTTAGAGGTGTTACTATTTATAATACTTTTAAAGCTTCTGATAAAGTTGTTATTGATAGACTCGATAATCAACTTAAAAAAGCTGGACTTGATAAAAAAGATAGAGAACGAATACTAGAACCATTTAAAGGTGGAGTTAATGCTAATGATGCTCAATCATATATTACTCTTGAGGAATGGATTCGTCGTATTACTGCTGCTGGTGAATTAGATAAATATGCTGGACTTATTCAAAGTCTTACAGATGATACTCCAATAGATAAAATTGATTGGACTAAATTTGCTAATAAAGTTCAAATTCAAAAGAATTTCTATTATGATTTATATTATGATACTACTGTTGGTATTGAAGTTCCTAGACAAGTAAAAAATGCTGAGTTTGTTCTTATTCCTAAACTTATTAAAGGAACAGAACTTGAAAAAGTTTATAATATAATGACTAATAGAGGTATTCATCAAATTAATACTGTTGAAACTGTTAAAGTTGCACAACATAATCGAATGACACTTTGGAATAATGATGGTGTTTTAACTGATGAAGCTCTTAAAGAATTTGATAATAATGTATTTGATAATTCTGAACTATTTAGTTATAATTATCTTTATCGTCAGCAAGAAGTTCCTCAACATATGGTTGATGCTAGTAATAAAGCTGCTATTCAGATTATGAAGAAAATGCTTGATAATCTTCCTAATCGAACTGAACTTAATGAACTTAAAGATAAAGTATTTAATAATTATGTAGCTAATATTAGAAATAGTTTTGAAAAAACTTGTGCTGAACTTGGTATTGGATTAGATGACAATGGACATATTGATTTAAATTCTAATGGTACTATTAAAAATCTTAATCGTTTTGTATTCTTTGATAGATTTAAAGAAAATGCTCAACAACAAGGAGTTGAAAAAGCTCTTCTTGAGTTTTTCGATTTAGATAGTGCTGGATTTAATAATCTTCCTTTATTTTTGTCTAATATTAATAGTAAACTTGAAAGTATTGCTAATAGTTATTTTAATACTAATATTACTAGGCAACTTATTAGTGGTTGGCATGCTGCTCAGCTATCTGACTTTGGGTTTAAAGTTGATAAACAAACTCAAACAGATAGTAAACTTCAATATAAAAAGATTGGAGAAGTTGATGGCACTCCTGTTTATTATACTGAAATTAAACTTCCTAGATGGAGTAGTAAACTTAAAGGATTAAATATTGAACAAGTTCCTGATAGCTTACGTACTATGATTGGTTATCGTATTCCTACTGAAGGTAAGCAATCTATATGTATTATGTATGTTAAAGAGTTTCTTCCAGATGCTTATGGTAGTACTGTTGTTGTTCCTGATGAATGGGTTACTCAAACTGGTTCTGACTTTGACGTTGATAGTGTTTATGGTATGTCTAAAACATTTAATCTTGTTAAAGGTATTCCAACTGAAATTACTCACGCTAGATATACTAAAGATGAAGTAGGATATATTAATTATGTTAAAGATAATGTAGATAAAGCTAGTCGTAAGATTCTTGGTAAAACTTATAATAAACAAGGTAATATTAGAGCTTCTTTAAAAAATAGTGAAGATGCTATTAATGCTACTCTTGAAGGTTATAATGGCAATCTTAAAGTTGTTGAAAAAATTGCTAATGATGGTGGACTTAAGTCTTACGAATCATACTTGAAACTCCCCGTGGAGGATACAAGTAGTCAAGCTGCTAGAACTAATGCTATTATTCAATCATTTATTAATATACTTAATAATCCTGCTGTATTTGAAGAAAATACTACTACTTCTAATTTTGAAAATGTCAAAGAAGCTAATGAAACTTATGCAGAAATAGTTGGTGCTAATAAAACAACTGTTGCTCCTAGTGATTTCTTTACTCAACTTGATTGGTTTGATGCTGCTACTTCTGGTATTAAACTTAAAGGTATCAGTGTTAATCGAGATACTTTTATGAGTATTGGAAATGTTACTAAAGCTAATCATAGTGAAGGTATTAAAGTTATGTACACTACTGATGTGATTAGTGAGCAAGAAGCTGTTAATAGATATGGTAAAGAAAATGTTGAAACTATTGGTAATAAACATATTCGTATTACTCATAAGAATTTTGGTTGGTCTGGAGATGATAAGAATGTTGATGGTTATTTGATTAATCCTTATAGTTCTCAGACTACTGCTCATATTCTTGATGTTATGAAAGAGGGAGCTATACATAATGAAAATACTTATACGTTTAATGCTTTTAAAACTATTGTTGACTTTGGAAGTAATTATGATACTGCTATCGGATTTATGTGGCAACCTTCTATTGATATATTAGTTCGTAAATGGAAAGAAACTAATAGTGTTCTTGCAGAAGGTACTAAAAATCCGCTTACTGAAGCTATTAGAGAAGTTGCTCATAATCTTGGTTTTGGTGAAAAAGTTAATTTTGCTGGACGTAAAAAGCTAATTGAAACTATTGATAAAAGTTATGGTGAAACTTTCAAGAAATTATTCAATTTAAGCGTTTCTGACGCATTTTCATCACCTGACCTTATATTTTCATCAGACGCATATAAATCTCGTCTTAGAGGGGAAATGAATGGCGTTCAGCAGGCTTTATTTGACCTTTATGTTCTAGCACAATTCAATCGGCTAAACTCAATCGGACAGGATATAAGTAATAATCTTAATATTCTTAGTGCTGATAAATATGGTGCTAAACAAAGTTTTTATGCTAGTGATAAAGTATTTAGAGATGCTAGAACTGTTATTGAGAATAGTAATATTTATGCTCCATCCTCTACGGGGGGTCAAACCTTGCTATTAGAGAGTGTATTTCCTGATATTAGTGGTGGTATAAATGCATTTATTAAATCTGATATATCTAAAAGTAGTTATCCTAGTTTAGCTGCATTTTTACAAATGAGTACTGCTCTTAGTGTTAAAGCTACTCAACAAGTATTTGAAACTGCTAATCCTGTATTTATTGATTATGTATATAGAATAGCAGAATGGACTAAAGGTGGAATAATGACTGAAAAGTTATATAATGACTATAAAGATTATCTTATTAATAAACTAGAAGTAGGTAATAATGGTAGTTCTTATCTTAATTTACCTGTTACTATTGTTGATGGTAATTTTGTTCACCCTAAATTCATTAAAGAATATGGTACTGGTCAATCTAGAGCTTTAGAAGTTGGACGAGTAAGTGGTACATTAGTTAATATTAAAACAGATGATGTTGTAGTTAAAAATATATTTGAACCTACACAAACTGAAATTGATGTATTTGCTAGACTTACACCTGCTCAAAAAGTTGATTGGATTAAACGTAATTTTAGTCAAGACGGTAGTATATTTGCACATATTGAAATAGTTGCTAATGATGAAAGAAATAATCGTCGTAATGTAAATATTCAATATATTAATTATATACAAGGTGATATTACTAATGATGAAGCCCATAGATTGTTTGATAGAGCTTGGAATCATCCTAATCCTCTTATTAAACTTGCAGCTCTTGATTTAGTTAAATATGCTTTTATTATTGAAGGTCATAAATTTAGAACTAGAAATATTAGTAGACTTATAAGTAATACTCCCCTTAGAGGATTGAGCGATAATGGAATAGCTATTGGAGATATAGCTATGAAAGGCATTAATAACTATGGTTTTATTGATAAAGATAATGTTGAAGATATAATTGGTTTTATTCGTAAAAATTATAATAGTTTTAATTGTCCTAGTTATACATTTAAAAGACTTACTAATAATAAAATTAATTATAGTCTAAAAAGAAGTGGTATTATTACTTTTAATGGTCAAGAAAATCTTGATAATGTAGGAATAATAAGAAATGGAGATGCTGTTAATGTTATTAGAATTAATAGAAATTTATATATTAAAGGAACTTATGATGGGACTTTAGCTTATTATCCTATTGATAGACTTGAATCATTTGAAACTTATAATAGTATTGAGCCTAGTATTATAGCTAATAATAATATTCATAAACCATTAGCTGTTCTCCTTTATGATGGTCTTACTCAACAAGAAAAAAGAGATAAGTTTATTGATGGTATTAAAGATAATATTAATGAAGCTGTAAATAAAGGTTATAAAGAAGTTCCTGAACTATATAGTAAATATATATCTGATGAGTATTTCCAGCCTTTTATGAATACTCCTTTTGAGAATAATACTATATATACTATTAATGATAAATTTTATCTTAACATTAATGGAACTACTGCTATTAATTTAAGCGATGATTTAAAACAATATAAAGCTAAATATTCTAATATTGAAGATAATAAACTTGGATTGTTTATTGAAATTAATGAAAATGAAATAGATAGAGTTACTAGTAATACTGATAGATATAGTAGTGTTGATGACCAAACTCCTATTGGTAGATTTGCTAAAAATGCTAGTTTAGTTATTTCACGTGCTGTTCGTCATGGACAACCTGCTGCTCAAAATGTATTAAACGCTCTTAATAATGCTGAAATTAATTATCTTGATAGTAGTAGTCTTTCTGATAATTCTGAATTTTCATTATCAGTTATAGCTAATTATATAGATGTTGAAACTAATAATATTCTTAACGATATCAATCGTTTTATTAAAATTGATGGTATCGATAAACCTATTAACGATAAAGATGTTATTGGTAAAGTTCTTAAAGATGAACAACTTCAAAATCGTTTCTTAGATGTTATTCTTAGTGCTAATACATTTAAGAATAAATATAAACTTATTAGCGAAATTGATATTGATAGTACAAATCTTGATGATAAAACTAAAGAGAATATTAGAAAGATTCAGAAACTAGTTAATCAAGTTGATTCTAATACTACTGTGCATTCTGCTAGAAAAGATTGGTTTGAAAGATGGATTCAATTACGCACTACTAATCCTAATTATATAAGTGGTCTTATGAAAGAATTTGATGCTTATGGTGATACTGGATTTATGGATTATTGGATACAAGATATTCGTGCTAATCGTAACTTTGTATTGCAGAATATACTTAAAGATGTAATGGGTACTGTTGAAGAAGGTCGTCTTAATGGTATTAAAGAAGCTAATGACTTTAAAAACTATCTTAAAGAACTTAAATCCAAAGCTGCTAAAGATGGTAAATCTGTTAGTCTTGATAGTATAATTGATGATGATGGTAGATTAATTCAACCTAATAATCCTGTTTGGGAAGAAAAGATGAAGAAATATAGAGATGTTGCTATTGAAGCTGAACAAAAATTTGGTATAAATAGTGTTGAACATCTTATTGCTTTATCTAATAAAGCTAAATTTATTGATATGACTACTATTCATCAGCTTAAACCAATCACTGTTCAAGATGAAGATGGCAATGATGTTACTATTGAATATTCTACTTATATTATAAATCTTGAAAGAAGTTTATTAGGTCTTAAAAAAGGAGATGATGGTATTCCTAAAGAATTTGCTGAATATAAAAGACTTAATGGTAGAATACGAGATATTCTAAGCCAAGCTACTGATAATGTTACTACACAAAGTCAAGATGAAGAACTTGGACGTATCTATGCTCAAATGGATAGCCTTACTAGTCTTTATGATGAAGATGGTAATAAAAAGATTGGTCATGACTTGAATGTAGCTGAAAGACTTCGTGCTTATCAAACTAATATTCGTAAAATTAAAGAAATGTTCTATGATAAGCAAGCTAAAGAAGGATTTGATTCTAAACTTAAAGAACAACTTTCTATTATTAGTAAATATGAAAGTCAACGTGATGCTAATGGTAATCTTCTTATTAGTATGGAAGAACTTATGAAAGTTCCTGAATATCGTGAAGCTAAAGAATGGATTCGTAAGAATACTAGATATATTCTTGATATTAAAGATATAGAAGATTTAAATTGGGCATTTGAAGAACTTAAAGACGCTAATAAAGGTAATAGTGTTCTTAATCTTGCTATTAGAGAATTTCAAGCTAAAGATGAATTTAACGTAGTTGATGGACGTAAAATACCGGAAGAACGTGCCGCTCTCATAAAAGCTGAAACAGTTAGAAAATATAAATATACTAAAGGTAATGGTATACCTTATGTTGGTATTATTCGTTCTGCTGAAGATGAACTTAGAATTTATCGTGCTGATTTCTATAACTATCTTACTGGTAATAAATCTAAGAGCGAAGAAGAAATTAATGTAGGAGAAGCTATTAATAAAATACTTGAAAAATATTTTGATAATGCTACTAGAACTCTTAATACTGCTGATATTAGTCAAGAAGATTTAGAACAACTCAAAACTAGTTTTGAAGTATTTAATGAAATTACTAGAGGAGAAAAGAGTACTGATAAAGCTAAAGCAAAACGTGTTGCTGAATTTATTGAAAGTGAATGTGATGTTACTTATAATTGGAAGCAATATGAACTTGATAAAAATAGAGCTTTTGCTAAAGGTAAAAAATATTATGATAAGTGGTTAGAAGTATTTAGTGAACAAGTTGAAGAAAATGGAACTATTGCAGAAAGACCTAATCGAACTATTTATGGTATTATTAAACCTAAAGATTTAGATAAATGGACTGATATTGATAAAACTGCTGCAATTAATATTCTTCAAAAAAGAACTAGAGAAACTACTACTCAATATTATTATATGAAAGAAAGAGAAGTTCTTGACAAATATGGTATTGATAGTATTGAATATAAACAATGGTATAGAGATAATCATTATTTTGACCCTTATACTCGTACTATTAAACCTATTCGTATTTGGACTACTATGCAAATGATTAAAGATGATGGTTCAGCTGTTGTTGGTAATTATGAACCACGTATTAATCAAATGCATATTACTCCTAAAGAAGAACTTATTAATCCAGAATATAGTAGTTTTGTTAATAAGTATAAAGTAGGAACAGGATATGATAATCCTAATTATACTAATCTTAATGAGTATCAACTTGAACTTATGAATAAAGTAAATGAACTTATGAAAAAGTATTGTTTTACTAATAGTAATAAGCGATATGTTGATATGGGTTATCTTCCAGCTTTACCTAAATCTAAAGATATGACTGTTAAAGATTATTTTGAACAAGCTCTTAGTTTTCTTGGTTGGACAGCCAATGTTCCTAATAATACTAGTTGGAGAAATAATAAAGATTTAACTTTTGATAAAGATTATGATATTCCTAATCCTAGATTAGTTCAGTTAGTTAATAAAGATACTCAACAGTTGCCTACTATACCTAAATTTAAAGAGCCTAATGAAAGTGATGAAGAATTTAGTAAACGTAAAGCTGCTGCAATTAAAGCTAGAGATGAAATTATTGAAAAGAATAATAAAATTCATAATGATATTCTTAATCGTAATTGGGAAGAAGTATTTAATAGTTTCTTAATTGAAAGTAATAGATATAATGCTATTAAAACAGTTAAAAATCTTCTTTATACTGCTGACCAAATTATTACTAGTAATACTGCTTACGATATAAATTATAAAGGTAGTATAAGTGAAAATAGAGAAGCTAGTGCTGGTGGTGAAATTGAATATAAACAAGAAAAACAAACTAGAACTAGTGAACATCTTAGAAGTTTTATTCGTCGTCTTGTATTTGAACAATATAAAGATAATAAAATTCCTAATCTAGTTAAACTTGGTTCTCTTGCTCAAAACATTGCTGGTAGTAAATATATGATGATGAACATTACTGGTGGTATTGCTAACGTTCTTACTGGTTCTAGTAATATATTTATGGAACGAGCTGCTGGTGAATATATTAATCTTAAAGATTGGGAAGCTGGTAAATCTGAATGGATTAAAGGAACTGTTAGTTATATGGCTAATATGTATAGTGAAAATAGTAGTACACTTCAAGATGCTATTATTAAACTTAGTCATGTAGTTGACTTTGATAGAGTAACTGAAGTTAGTACTGTTGAAGGTCTTAAAGAAAATATTCGTAGAGTTCGTGGATTACTATTTAGTCCTCAATCTGTTGGTGAACATTATATGCAAAATGTTATGCTATTTGCTATGCTTAAATCTCATAGACTTGTTGATAATGGTAGAGGTGGTTATGATATAATGAGTAAAGAAATGTATCATCGTAAAGCTGAACAAGATGCTCTTATGTCTGTAATAAATACTCCCCGTGGAGGAGAGAACCAAGCTCTACTTGAACAATTCAATAAGTTCATGGATGAAGCTAAAGCTGATAATAAAAAACGAGCTAAATATAATCTATTTAAAGCTAATCCTATATTTGATTTTGTTAAGACTTATCTTAATGAAGAACAACAAAGAGAATATATAGCTAAACGTAAAGAACTTATTAAGAATATTGATAAAGAGTTTGCTAAACTTCCAGATATTTATAATCAGTTTGAACTTAAAGATGGAATTGCTCAAATAAAATCTGATAGTAAACTTACTCTTAAAGAATATGCTAAATTTATTGATAAAGTTCGTGAAGTAAATAAGAAAGTTCATGGTGTTTATGATAAACTTGGTTCTGCTAATATAGAACAACATTGGTGGGGTGGTACGGTTATGCAATATCATAAACATCTTTATCCTGGTTTTAAGAAACGTTATCGTTGGAACGGTTATTATAATGAAACTCTAGGTACTATTGAAAAAGGTAGTTATACTAGTCTTTATGATTATTTGACTATTCCATTTAAAGAAACTAACGTAGGAGAAATTAATAATGTAAGTGATGTTCTTAAAGCATTCCAAACTTATGGTAAGAATTTACTTTCATTTGCTGTTAATTTTAAACTTAATTATGAACTTCTTCCTGAACATGAAAAAGCAAATATTAGACGTAATTTAGGTGACTTACTTTATGTAGGTGCTGCTATTATTGGAGCAATTGCTATAACTGGTATGAGCGGTGATGATGATGAAAGTATTATGTATAATCTTATGCTTTATCATGCTGACCGTCTTGCTTCTGAAGCTGCTTCATTTACTCCATTTGGTGCTTATGCTGAAGGTAAAAAGTTATGGTCTAGTCCTGTTGCTATTGGACAAACTATTAATGACTTACTTGGTACTATTGCTATGGCTGCTAGATTCCTTATTGAAGAAGATTTTACTGAGGAATATACTACTGGTAGATATAAAGGTATGAATAAGTTTGAAGTTATGGCTGTTCGTAATATACCTGTTGTTCGTAGTATTAATCGAGTTCTTGATTTACCAAATAATAATAGTTATTATAAACTTGATGAAAATATACTTAGTATTATACCTTATAAAGATATAGCTAAAGATATATTTGAATAAGCTGAACTTGAATCTAGTAAAAAAGAAGGGCTTGCCTATGGTATTTCTACCTAGACAAGCCCTATTTCGTTTAATAACACCTTAATTAAAAGTATCATCATTATTACCAATAACACATATAAGAATAACAAAAACTATAATAGCAACAACAAATAGTTTTCCACTATATTTATCCATAGCTTCGCTATCACTAATATTATTAGCAGAAGCTAATAATTTAACACCGCCGAATATAATTCCAAGAAAAACAACAAATGCAATCATAATTATAATATATTTAAGTTTAATAATAAGACAAAAATAAACCCCAGTAGTAAGACTAGCTTAACTACCAGGGTTTCAGTCATGCCAAGGACTAATAAGTTTAAGATTAGTAGAACGCTCCGCTTCGCTACGCTCAACTCCCCGTGGAGGATGGAATGAGTTAGTATTCATTCAATCATTATAATTACTATTAGTTATAACTAGATTATCATTACTAGCATAACTATCATTCCATCCTCTACGGGGAGTATAGCGGAGAGTACGAAGTACTCGTAGCGGTTCCAACCTATCCACTATCTTGAATAAAGCCAGCTCCATTAGAGCCAGCTTTAAGTATAACATATAAACCATTAGCATTAACTATAACTATTTCTTCTTTAGACCATTAATAGCCCATTGAAGAACAAATCCAAGACCAGACCAAATTTGGTCTTTAGCTTTTTCAATAGCATATTTCTTACCTATATTAATATCGTAATTTTCAGGTTTAACACAAGAAGAAGATACAGTAGCTTCAAATCCGGTTAAACATGTAAGAACACCAATTGTAGTTTTCTTACCAGCAGTAGTACAAGATTCAGATTTAATAAAATTGTCAATATCTTCGGGAGAAAGTTTATCATCAAATTTTATCTCAAAATAGGTACGTTCAAATATACTTTTAGGACACCAAGATTTATAATCATCGTTATAAGTTACTTCATAACCATCTTTTTCAGATGAAAAAGCAGAAACAATATAATGATTTTTAATTGCTTCTTCTGCTGTCATAGGTACAGCATCAACCATTTTAACTCCAATAAATTTACTCATAATTTTAAATATTTAATCTTCAACTATTATAACTTCACCAGTATTACTACTGTAATCATTTACTTTTTCAATACCAAATATATAACCATCCCATTGTTCAATAAGAACATTAGCGTTTTCATCACAAGTATTAAGAATGTCAATAAGTTCTCGAACTGTCATAATTTATTCTTTTTCAAGTTTATCAATAATATCTTCAATATATTCACTAGGAAAACTACCTTCCAATCTAGCTAGTTCTTTAAGTTCATGTGATAAAGTTTCTTTATATATAATAGTAGTAGGAAACTTTTTAATACTAGTAGCAACTTCACTTATTTTTCTAATATTTAAAGTAATATCACAACTAGCTTCATTAACAGCATTAGTTATACTTTTAACTGCAATTTTACAAGCATCACATTCACTTTTAACAAAACAGTCAATACGTATCATAACACAATAGCATTATTTTTAACAGCTTCTTTAATAGTATTAGGAACTCTAAGTAGAGAGTTTTTAATCATATCAGAAGTAAGACTATCGGAATAAATATAAGTAGAATAAGTTCTCCAATTATCTTTAATAACAACAGAAAATCTATTTGGATTATCAATATTAGTTTGAATATATTCAACTTTAGTATTATGATATTTCCATATCCAAGCAATAGCCTCA